>JAEHJW020006588.1_pt1 | contig 26127 bp, 27 predicted proteins | sample 9271431 | NCBI WGS metagenome assembly JAEHJW02 | reverse complement strand
CATCCCGCTCCTCCAAAACAAGTTCGTCAGTGTTTTTAATCTTGAGATCTTTATCAATTTCAATCCAATAAGCAAGCGGCCTCCCTAAAAATTCATCCATTCTAAAATCCTCCATGTTGTATAATAATAAAATTCAGTGGATGCCGGGAGCACCTGTTTTTTTATTCATGTTTGGGTGGCGGCGCAGGGGTTTTTTGAGCGTTATGATGCTACCCTTTAATAACCGCCAGTGGCCTAAGTTCAACCATAATATCCACCAAATCGGCCTGGTTCTCCATCACGGCAGAGATGTCCTTATATGCTCCAGCGGCTTCGTCGAGGTCTTGCGTGTTCCGTATGCCATGGATAACACCCATTGCATCAAGGCGGGCAATTTCGCCGTCAAGGGAAAGCTCTCTCTGTGCTTGCTTTCTGCCCATCTTTCGGCCTGCCCCGTGGGAACAGGACATAAAGCTTTCGGGCTCGCCCTTGCCTTTTACAATGTAGCTTGCAGTTCCCTGGCTTCCGGGAATAATGCCAAGCTGTCCTGGATGCGCTTTCGTGGCCCCCTTGCGGTGAATCATCACGTTTGTTCCAAAGTGGTGCTCCATGGCGGCGTAGTTATGGGCAATGTTGATGATTTCGCCGAAAGAAACATCACCAACAACTTCCACGATGGAGCGTTTAACCAACTCCATCATAAGCCTACGGCTTGCCAGGGCAAAATCAACACAGTATTGCATTTCTTCCAGGTAGGCCTGGCCCTCTTCGGTGTCAAGCGGCAGGAAAGCAAGCTGCCAGTTTTTCGGCACAGAGGAGTTCCAACGCTCATTAAGCGTGATCGCCAATTCGTTGTAGTGGTGCGCCACCTTGAATCCCAAATTGCGGCTGCCAGAGTGGATCATCAGCCACACAAAACCGTCTCCGCCTTGCTGTATCTCAATAAAATGGTTGCCGCCCCCCAGGGTGCCAATCTGCTTCAGTGCGGAGTAATATTCGCGCTTCACAATCGGCAACTTGCTATCTTCAAAGTCAACCCCCTGCGGCATCAACGCCTCATCTTGCTTTTTGGAGTGGTGCGAAAATCCAATGGGGACGGCGCTTCGTATGCCGCCTTTGTATTCTTTCGATCCGCCCATGATTTTCTTCAATGTCTCTTGGTCAATGGTAGAGATGGAAGTCTTGAGGGCGCACATACCACAACCAATATCAACGCCAACAGCATTCGGGATCACCACGCCTTGGGTTGCCATAACCCCACCGATAGGCATTCCGTACCCCTGGTGGGCATCCGGCATCAAGGCAATGTGCCGGAAAACAAACGGCAGGTTGGCAAGGTTTTTGGCTTGTTCAAGCGCCCCGGCCTCGATGTCATCCAGCCACAACTTAATAGGCTTCTGTTCTGTAGAAATCACTTGTTTCATACAATTCACCTTCGGTTTAATTTAAAGTTTTTCAAATCAACTCCCTTGTTGGCCTTTTTTTACCAAGACGGAAAACCATTGTCAACTATTTTTTTTTATTTTTTTTTGTTGTTTTTTATTGTATATTTTGGTCACTTAGGGCAACCAAAATATAAATATAAGGGGGTGATTCTATGGGGGATTTATACACTCTAGCTGAAGCGGCAAAGCAACTGATGGTATCGTATAGCTGGCTAGACCGGAAAATCCGGGAGCAGAAAATCAATATTATCTGGTTAGGGGGCACCCGGCGGATTACGGCGCAGGAGATCTCTCGCATATTGCGCGAGGGAGTGGCATGAAGAAAATAACCGAGGCTATTCTCCAACGTGCGGTGTTGGATTATTTGACGTATCTATCCAATGGGAGGCCGTTGTATTTCTTCCGGTCTGCAGCGGGAATGGTACGAACGGATCAAGGCCGTATGTTCAAGACGGGTAAGCCCGGCTGCCCTGATATTTCCGTTGTCTTTGCCGGGAAGTATATCGGCTTGGAAATAAAAACCGCCACCGGCAGGCAATCCGCGTTACAGAAGCAAGCCCAGGCCGATATACTTGCGGCGGGGGGTGAGTACCATTTAATCCGGGATATGGATGATGTCAAAAGACTGTTCCCTGCGTGACTATCAGGTTGACGCATTAAACACTATCGACGCGGCCCTTGCGTCGGAGCCTGACGTATTGCTATGCGCTATTATGGGGGCGGGTAAAACCGTCATCGTTGCGCGGCTAATCAATAAATACTGGTTCACCACTGAAAGACGGTTCTTGATCTTGGTGAACAAGCAAGAGCTGGTGAAGCAGTTCACCGCTACGTTCCGGGCTTATACCGATATACCCGAATCGGCTATTTCCGTTGCTTGCGCCAGTGTGGGGGCGAAGTGTACCGGCCGGCTGACCATTGCTACGGTACAGACTTTTGTCGGGATGCTGGCTGATTATCAAGGCGCGGATTTAATCGTCTTGGATGAAGTACATGGGGCCGGTTCGGTAGGTGACGGATCGCAATACGACAAGATAATCTCCATCATTCGCACCCGTGTTCCGCATTGCCGGCTGTTAGGGTTGACGGCGACGCCTTACGCGCTTGGCCGGGGTTATATTTACGGCGACAAGGTTCGTGCCGGGGTCAAGAATTACTTCCCACGGGCGCACTATGCAATCACTTACGAGCAGCTACTAGCCGCCGGACATTTAGTGCCCCTGGCGGGTAAGATCGCTCATGCGGATCAGCTTACGTCTGACTTATCGACGGTTAATGTCAATGGTGATTACGTCTTAGACCAGCTTGGCGAAATAATGGTGCGTGAAATACACCTTGCCACCGCCCGTGACGCTATTGTCGAGCACTGCCAGGGCTTTCGGCATATTTGCGTCTTCTGCTGCACGATTGACCATGCGGAACGTCTGGCCGAAATAATCAATCGCATAGAGCCTTGCGCGACAATTCATAGCCGTTTACCACCATTAGAGCGTAGTACAGAAATGGCCCGCTGGCGCAAAGGCGACGCTCGTATTTGCACCAGTGTTAATGTACTTACCGAAGGCTTCGATTTCCCGGCCCTAGACTGCTTGGTTTTCGCCCGGCCTACTCTTTCACCCCGGCTTTATTTACAAGCCCTAGGCCGCGTTTTACGGCCTTCCACGGGCAAGGGCCGTGGGTTCGTGTTAGACTTGACGGACAATACAGCCCGTTTCGGTACTGACTTGGACAATGTACGGGTTGAAGTCCCGCAATCCGTCATCAAGGATTACGCCAAGGTCAACAAGCTGTTCAAACTATGCCCAATGTGCCTTACCGAATGCCACCAATCCTTACGCACTTGCGCGTGTGGGTTCACCTGGCCGCCACCGGAGATTACCGAAGCGGACGAAATACCGGAAATGGGGGATGTATCATTTGGCCGTGTAGTTAAGCCACCTATGCCGATGTATTGTGACGGCATGTCTTGCGAGCTGCATACCAGCCAGGGGGGGAAGGTATTAGGCCGGGTGAAGCTCTTCTCCGGTACGGTTATGGTATCAATCTGGCTATGCTTTGCGGATTATTACAATGGTTTTGCCGTCACGCAAGGGGAGTCGAAATGGCGCAAGCTATGCGGCCTTGACCCGTACCCTGCGAATGTAGAGATTTTTGAAGAACGCAAGTCTGAACTATGCCAGCCGGGAACAATACTTATTGATAGATCAGGGAAGTACCCTGAATTGACAGATTTTCTTTACGAGGAGATACCATTTTGAAAATATCTATTTTCCGTGGCGGGTACACAACTACACTATCAAATGAAATCATATCTGACTGGGATGAATTTGTCGATAAATGCGCCAGGCCTGAGATCGGCCCGAAGAATGGTGATTATTTCGTCCGGGGTTTTTGTGCGGGGCATCGTAGTGATACCGGGATGGTGGAAATCAACTTCATCATTATCGATGGTGACCAATCCCTGGAAGACCCACATTCATGTGTGCCCCCTGGCCAAGTACACGCCGTACTGAAGGGGTTAGACATTACCCATTGTATCTACTCGTCGTATAGTAACGATTTAATCAACAATCGGCACAAATGGCGGCTTATCGTGCCAAGTGACGACATTACCGACGCGGAAATGCTAGCGCAAGGTGTCGCCGAAATAATCAGCGTTTTGCAATCGCATGATCTACCGGTAAAGAACGTCCCGGAGAATATGGTAATTTCCCAGCCGTGGTTCTTCCCCCGGTGCACTACGGACAATATAGACGATTTTTATTGCACCTGGCACGACGGCAAGCCGTACTCCCTTGGCGCTTGGCGGGTAAGCGAGAAGGCGTTGATTACCTATACTGCTACGACAACCACCGCCACTGCGTCCTTTTCGTGGGAATACGTCTTAAATCAATTCGCCCGTGGAACGATTCACCAAGGGATGAAGGCGGCGGCTGGCTGGCTAACCCGCACGACTGACTGGGCGGATAAGCAGATTGCAGATCATCTACTTGCCTTGGTATCCACTATATGCCCCGACAAGACCAAGGTAGCCCGCGCGAAAGACGGCGAGGCTTTGGCCCTAGTCCGGTATTGCCGCCGGAAGTCCGGGTTAATCGTCAACGGGGTTGATATTTCCTGGCGGGCGCACTGTATCACGGCGGCGGAATTGAAGCAGAAGGACTTCCCGCCGGTACGCTGGGCGGTGGACGGAATAATCCCGGAAGGGCTGACTATCTTAGCCGGTGACCCCAAAGCGGGCAAGTCGTTAATGGCTGTCGATATATGCGCGTCCATAGCCAGCGGTGGCAAAGCGTTCGGTTCCCGGTCTTGCGTTCAAGGTGGTGCTATTTATGTCAGTCTGGAGGATCCAGAACGTCGTGTCAAAGACCGTATCACCCGCCAATGTGACGAGTGGCCGGACGCCTTCCGGCTAGTGACGGGAGGCGTGGTAAGCCCCGTCTTACCCATGCTGGAAGAAATGCTGCTTATCTACCCCGACACACGCTGTATTGTTATTGATACGCTACAATATATCGTGCCTGCCAAGCCAAACAATATCCCGGAATACAATCACTATTATTCAGTTCTTGACCCGCTTCACGCCTTAGCCTTAGAATCACACGTTGCGATAATTTGCATAACCCACAAGCGCAAGGACGCGATAGTCAACGGCGATAATCCCTTTGCGAGTATCATGGGAAGCGCAGCTATTAGCGGGACGGCGGATTCGATGATGATGCTGGCGAAGAATCATGCTAAGGGCAAGATAATCGATCCGACAATCCCGGACGGCTTTTTACATATCATTGGCCGGGAGCTGGGGGCGGACTGCCTGACATTAGAATTCGATTCTGAACGTATGGTATGGACAATCTCCAATGAGGTAGTGGCCAAGGTTGAAGGCAACGCCAACTGGCTACTAATCACCAAGGCCTTACAAATTTCGCCCTTAACCGGCAAGGGTATTGCTGAAAAGACGGCTATGAACCCCAGCACCGTCCGTTCTTGCCTCTCCCGTATGGCCAAGGCGGACGTGGTAGTCAATCAAAACGGCATTTGGCAGTTAAAGGGCCGGGATTATTCCGTTGCCGGGCAATCGTCCGGCTGGTAGAAAGTAATCGTATAGACAAACCTAAATCCTCCCCCGCCACACGTCGGGCATCTTTTTTTAAGGAGCCGGGCTGCCTGCCCCGGCTCCGTTTCGTCTCGCTCATATTTTTACTGCCACTTTTGCAGTGCGTCCCTTTTCGGTGCGGTACTCTTTCCGCCCCATGAGCCATGCATCCAGGCATTCGATGGTGGCGTCGCTGTAATCATATTTCGGGGCGGTCACCATCGCTGTGGAAACTTTCAGGGTGGCTATTTCTTCAGCAGTTGGTGCGCTGACGCTGTGTTCTGAGGCATATTCATTGCCCTTGCTAAACCTGTTTGCCCCGTATGCCTCATAGCAATCGCCGGTTACAACTACTCTTACGTGGTCCTGGCCAACCCATACGCCATACACCTTGGCCTCTGTTCCCCAATTGCCCGAGCTTCGGTCGATTTTGCCGTATTTCATCTCACTGGTGGTTTTCATGACTATCTCCTTTTTTTTGGGTGTCGGGCGGTATTGCCCCCTGTTATGGTTTTTCGGCAAGGCGATATTGCCTTGGCCTTTCCCTTACCGTAGTCGATTGACTATTTATTGTCAAGAAAGAATTTAGGGTTTATCGGTTTATTTTCGGTTTATTTTCGGTTGATTTAAGGCGATTTGCCATTAAAAGATTTTATAATTAGTTGGTTCCCATTAATAATTGAGCAGAATTTGGTTTTTTTATTAAAGTCAAGATTTTAATAATTGAGCAGGATTTTGCTTTTGTATTAATGTCAGAAAGGAAATTATAAACTTTTTTAATGGCCGGAAAGCCCGCGTTGCACCAGTGTTTGAAGGGCGTTGCGTTCTATATACATGGCCTGCAACACGGGGGAAGAAATGGCTGGGAAGCCTAGTGTAAGTAAGGGAGTACGTGCAACACACACTGCAACGCGGCTAGGCCTAGGGAAGTATGCAACAAAAGGAAACGTTGCAGGGAATGTTGCAAGGGGAATCCAATGTTCCCTAGGGCTATAGGGCCTATCCCTATAAAACGTTGCAGTATACATATATATAAAATATATATTATTATATTATTATTATAGGATAGTAACGCATTCCTATAATACGGCTTGATAATAGTAATGCGTTACTATAAGTGAATACTTAAATAGTATAGTATCACTATTGGCACTATGCCGAAACTATAGTTCGGTGTATACTTTAGTATCCATTGATAGTAACACGGTTTATACTTTCGTATGCACCACTGCATACTCGTGGAACTATGCGGAAACTGCGGTTCAATGTCGCATAATGTTTTTACCATTTGTAATTCCAATGTGCTTACGCCTATTTAGCGTGGATCAAATCCCACCACTTCGGTAGTCCGGTGGTGAAATGCGTGGTGTGGGGTTTCCCGCACCCGCACATCCATACGCCGGAGTGACACTGGGGCTCCCCATGCGCCGGGAAGATGATTGTGCGCTGGGGTTTCATTTGTTTTTGGGCGTTCTTGATCGACCGATGATTCGATAAAATATGGCCGTTTATGTCGATCACTGCCACCGGGAATGCTGGACGGTATCTAGGAGACATCTTGGTATTTTTGAGCATGATTTTCTCTCCGCGTCAATCAGCGCCTGGAACTGCTCGACCAGACGCTGAAAGGTATTTACCTCATTGCAAGCGATTTTCGGCTTGCTAGCAATCGAGCCTTTCCCCATTCCGCCCGAGGCAGCGGTAAAAATCCTCCCAGCCCTGCCCCTGGTCAAGCCTGGCATAATCCCGCCCGCATGAGCAGTCGGCCATCCCGCACCTATGCGCACGTAGGAATGACTTCACCTCCCCTGGCGTGGTTTCTGGGGTTATCACCATCACCCCGTCAATGCCGTGGAAAATGTTTCCCGCGTTCAGCTTCCCAGTGGTTTTCATGCCTCGATCTCCTCCTGGAACTCAGGCTCTATTCCATCTTGGTCAGCGCCTAGGTATCGCCCATGCGGGTCAAAATAGTCGGCGACATGGTAGCCCTCGTGCCCACTGCCATTCCCATCAGTCCAGCCCACCAGCGTTAAGTTATTGAGGTCGTAAATTTTCCCATTAATAAGTTTCATAGTTGTCTCCTCTGTTATGTTCTGGTTAGGGCGGAGGCCCTATTGCCCCGCCATTTCGCCTACCTTACTCGATCCAAAAATATCTGTCAAGAAGAAAAATGATAAAAGGGGGGGGTGAGAAAGAAATCCCCCCCCCCGGTGAAATCACTCCAGGCCGATAGCCCAGGCCCTGGCCGCCCCGTCCAGCAGGGCGCCATCGAAGTTTGCGCCCTCGAAGTGGGCGAAGTTGAGCTCGGCGCCCCGTAGGTCGGCGCCTCGGAAATCGGCGCCCTCGAACCTGCTGTGGCCGAGATCGGCGCCCCGTAGGTCAGCGCCCCGGAAATTCGCGCCCCGGAAATTGGCCACCGATAGGTCGGCCCCGGCCAGGACAGCCCCTGCGAAGTCCGCCTGCCGGGCATCGACCCACCGCATATCCGCCCCGGCCAGGGCAGCCCCCGCCACTACCGCGCCGGTCAGTACGGCGCTGCGCAGGATGCCGCCCCCTAGCTCGCGCCCGGTCAGGTCAGCACCCGCCAGGCGAGCGCCGATTAGCCGCCCCCGGTTAGCCGACACGTCTGCCGTGTCGCATATCGTCTCTCCGACCATCCCTAGTATCTTTGTCATTGCCTCGCCCTCTCTGTTCTGGTTAGGGCGGAGGCCCTATCGCCTCCGCCCGGCCTGGTCAGATGCCCGCCAGGAGGTTAGCCCTTACCACGTCCACCCATCTGTAGACCACCGCCTTCCAGCCGCCCTCCGCCCTCCGGTAATCCTTGCTGAAACGGTATCCGGTCAGGATCAATACTGGGACGATAGACATTGCCGTCAGTGTCCTTATTGTTTCTCTCATTGCCTTGTCCTCTCTGGTTTCGGCGAGGCGATATTGCCCCGCTCTTGACCATACATTACTACCTGGGATAATTCCTGTCAAGAAGAAAAATGAGGGAGGTTGTTTTTTTCTTTCCGGGAATTATTCCTATCTAAGTATTCAATTGGTTGCTTAAATAGGAGTCGATTCCTATTGGAGTATTCAATGAAATGCTTAAATAGGAATCATTCCTGATAACCATCCCGGCGTACTCCCTTAATGGAATTTTTTTTTATTGTTCCCTATTGCCCCTTCCGCCCCGTCCCAAAAAAAACTACAAAAAAGTGTAAAGTAGTATATAATACTTTGCATGGAATGGAATGAGAGGATAGCATACGATGTAGCGCGAGGTCGCGGGAAGGAGGAGGTATGCGAGAAGCACGGGCTGACGCGCTCTGACTTGGAAGTGATATTCCGGGACAGCACGTTTAGGATGGCGGTAGCTCGACACAGTAAGACTTTATCTGAGAATGGTGTGACGTTCAAGTTATTGGCGCAGATGAAGGCTGAGAGTTATTTAAGCCAATTGGATGATATGATAAAAGACGATGAGACGCCTGCGATGGTGAAGTTAGAAGCGATAAAGGCGGTGGTTAAGTGGGCTGGGTTAGACAATAAGACTGAAGGTGGGCATCAGACATTGATCCAGAACAAGATAGAGATAGGGTGGAGCAAGTGATTGTAATCCCTTACAAGCCACGTCCGTTCCAATTAACGTTGCATGAAGAGTTAGAGAAGTACCGATGGGCATTGCTATTCATACACCGGAGATTTGGGAAGACGGTGATGCTGATAAACCATCTGATAAGGGAAGCGCTACGTGATAAGCAGCGTGAACCCCGGTACGCGTTTATTGCGCCTTATTTCAAGCAAGGGAAGGCGTTGGCGTGGGATTACTTAAAATACTACACCGGGGTGATACCGGGTGTGCTGGTGAATGAGAGTGAGTTAAGGATAGACATCCCGTTTAACGGTGCGCGGATAAGGATATGGGGTGCTGACAACGCCGATGGGTTACGCGGGTTATACCTAGACGGTGTAGTAATGGACGAGTACCCATTGATGGACAGGGATGTCTTCCCGTCGATTATACGTCCGTGTTTATCGGACAGGAAGGGGTTTGCGGTAATGAGTGGCACACCGAATGGGAAGAACCACGCATACGAGTTATTGCAGAAAGCGAAGGGGATGGAAGATTTTTACACAAGCGTACTGAAGGCGTCTGAGACAGGGGTTTTAGACGCTGAGGAGTTAGCAAGTGCGCGGGCGATGATGGGTGAGGAAGCGTATTTAAGGGAATACGAATGTAGTTTTGAAGCAAGCAGTGGTAAGTTAGTCTATCCTGAATTCTCGTCATCATTGCACGTATCGAGGGAAGCTACGGCTCCGAAGTACGCGGCGCAGATTATCCGTGGATGGGACAACACCGGATTAAGCCCTGCGATAGTATTGACGTATATAAACGGGTTAGGGCAGTGGGTAGTATTCAAGGAATTCACGTTTGAGGACACGGGGATAATTGACGCGGCGGAAGCGATGCTGATATGGTGTAACAAGAATTTAAGTAAGGAGTGTGTGTACACTGACTATGCAGACCCGGCGGGGCGGAACAGGGATAGTAGCAAGCAAAGCCCGCGTGATTACATTATGAAGAAAGCGCATGAAATGATGTATGATTTAGATTTAAGGAATGGGATACAGACGTGGCAAGTACGGAAGGAATCGGTAAGGTCGAGGCTGACGAAGTTAGTTTCGGGCAAGCCGGGGATGATAATCAACCCGGAGTGCAAGGTACTGATTGAAGGATTTGAGGGGGCGTACAAGTATAGTGAAATAGGGAATAGTGGTGAGTATAAGACAACGCCGGAGAAGAACCATGTAAGCCACATACACGACGCATTGCAATACCCGGCGACGATGTTATTTTCGTCGATCAAGTCGATAGAGCATAAGTCGGTGAAGTTTTACACTGAAAAATATGCTAATGCAGGAGTATGGTAAGTATGGTATGGTGAGGGCATGAATCACACTGAAAAATTCCTACGCAATGTGAAGAAAGACTTAAAGCGGGCGATTGATGCGGATGCGCACAACCGCAAAGACGCCGTTGACGACTTGAAGTTTCTGCATATTCAGCAATGGAGTCCGGCGGAATTAAGGCGTCGGGCGTTGGGGAATAGACCTGCATTGAAGGTGAACATGCTGCCTAAGTATGTTAATCAGCTTGTAGGCGACGAACGGCAGAACCGTCCACGGATAAAAATTCTACCGGTAGATAGTAAAGCAGACCCGGTAATTGCGCAGATACGCGAGGGGTTGATAAGTAACATTGAGTACAATTCAGACGCGTCGTTTATTTACGATGACGCGTTTGAGATGTGTTTGAAGTGCGGGTACGGTGCATGGCGGATATTGACGCGGGAAGTTGAGTATAATCCATTCTGCCAGGAAATTTATTTAAAGCTTATTCCGAATCCGTTCATGGTCTATTTAGACCCGGATTGTGATAGTCCTACATACGCCGACGCGGAATACGGGTTTGTTTTAGATAAGATGTCGCGGGATGAGTTCAAACGCAGGTATCCCAAGGCTGAAGTCCCTACGTCGGATAATTTCAACATAAATACTGGCATCGGCAGTGAACATTGGTATGATGAGAATCTAGTCACGGTAGCGGAGTATTTCAAGAAAGACACCCGTACCGTAACGATGGTGCAGTTAGAAGACGGCACGATTATCACGGAAGATGAGTTCAACGAACGTGTAGAGAATTGGGAGAAGAAATATGACGAGCTGATGATGAAGGCAGCCGTCCCGCAAGCCCCGCCTACGGCGCTTGGGTATCTACAGCAAGCGCCACCGTCCGTTCCACCGCCCGTTCCACCGCAAGCCACACCGCAACCAGGTGGCGCCGTCCCCGCCCTCCCACCGCAACCAGGTGCCTCCCCCGTCCCCCCAGCTGTCGCCCCCGCACCCGTCCCCCAGCCGATCATCGACATGGAGCAGATAGGCCATAAGCCCGTAGCGGCGAAGAAGGCTGAGACGCAGGAGACGATAATCCGGCATTGGGTAGTAACCGCGCTGGAGATTTTAAGCCCGGCGGGGTTGAAGGGTGAAGTCTTCCCCGGCAAGTTCATTCCGATAGTGCTGGTAACGGGTGAACGGACTAACATTGAAGGGAAGACGTATATTAGCAGCTTGATTAGAATCGCTAAAGACCCACAAAAGATATTGAATTATTGGGTATCGGCGGCGGCTGAGATGGTAGCCCTGGCGCCGAAATCCCCTTGGCTGGGAACAGCGAAGCAGTTTGAAGGGTATGAGAATGAATATGCTACGTCGAATATCGAGAATCACCCGTTCTTGCGGTATAACAACGACCCCGACGCCCCCGGCCCGCCGGTAAGGAATAACCCCGCCCCGCCGCCTGCGGCGTTGTTCACGCAGATTTCAGTGGCGGAAAGCCACTTGAAGTCCGTTATAGGGATGTTCAACGCCGATGTAGGGGCGGGTGGTAGTGAGCAGACGGGGGCGGCGGTACGGGCACGGCAGACGCCGGGTGATGTTGGCACGTTTAGGTTTATTGATAATCTGTCTAGGAGTATTCAGTTTTCCGGGAAGGTTATCAATAGCATGATTTCGGAAGTGTACGATACTGAGCAGGACATGCGGCTTAGGCATTTTGACAACACGGATAGTTACGTCCCGGTGAATACGACTATAGGCGAGGCGATTGACGCATTCAAACGGCATCCTGAGAAGTTCAACCGTCTTGACGGCGATAGGTTGATGAAGGACTTGCGTAAATACGGCCCGGATGCGAAGTTTAACGACTTGTCGATTGGCAAGTACGACGCAATCGTTACGATAGGGCCAAGCTATACAACGCAACGTCAGGAATCGGTGGCGTCGATTCTTAGTCTGGCGAATTCAATGCCGCAGCAGATGGCGATGGGTGCGGATATTCTGGTTAAGAATATGGACTTCAAAGACGCGGAAGAGCTATCGGAACGGTTGCGTAAGGCATTGCCGCCGGGGTTAATCGAGCCGAAGGAAGGCGAGGCCCCGCAGGTGGGGATGCCGCCTACACCGGCGCAGCTTGTCGCACAAGCTAAGGTGCAGACTGAGCAGCTTAAGGTTGAACTTGAGAAGCAGAAGGTTCAAATTGAGCAATTGAAGTTAGCGGTTAAGCAAGCCGATGGACAAAGAGCGCATGAAATTGATAAGCTTAAGTTAATCAACCAGATTAGGAAGCAATGAAACTTGAAGATGTGCGGTGCGTCTGTGGCAAGTTGCTCGGCAGAATATTCGGCTGGTATGAAATCAAATGCCCCAGATGCAAGAGGATAATCTTTAATACAGGAGAGAAGGATCATGGAATCCGAAAATGCAGTAGTCCCCGTTGAAGAGCCAACGACTGTCGAAACTATGCCAGAGTCGGCACCTGGCGGTGAAATCGGGCAGAACACCGGGCAGGATACTGAACAGAATACCGAGCAGAATGAAGGGGCGGAACCTTCCGGCGCTGAGAAGCGGATTAAGCAACTAATCAGTAAGCAGAAAGCAGAACAGGAAGCAAGACGTAAGGCAGAGCAAGAGGCGGCGTATTGGCGGGGTAAGGCGGAGGCAACTACACCGAAGCCTGAAGCGGCCCCGGAAGTAAGCAAGTTAGTTGCGCCGAAAATTGATAACTTCGAGAATTATGAAGCTTACGAACGTGCTAAGGAAGAGTACATTCTAAAACTTGCCGAAGTTAAGGTTCAGCAGCAGCTTGAAGAGCATAATAAGACGGCTGCGGCTAATTCAACTGCCAAGAGGGAGCAGGAAGAGTATGAAAGTTTCATAAGTAAGTTGGAGGCGGAACGCGATAGTGAGAACCTGCTAAGGATTATTAATGACCAGACTTTGCCGGTGACAAGGGCAATGGGTAAGGTGATTAAGAATTCCGACATCGCCCCCCAACTTATCAGGCATTTAGACAATAACCGTGATCTTGCCGCTAAGATTGCTAAAATGTCACCCGCAATGGCGGGCCGTGAAATAGGCAAGCTAGAAGCGCAATTGCAATCCCAATCGGTTGCGCAGCCTAAGCGGGTAAGTCAAGCCCCAACGCCGATTCAGACCGTTAAATCGGCGGGTACACCAGTTGTTAGAGATGAAGATTTGCCGATTGATGAATTCATCAGACGGCGGAATAAAGCCATGATGAGGAGATAATTAACATGACTACCAATACATTACTTACGTCCAGTATCATTCTAAACGAAGCGCAGAGGATTCTGCATAACAACCTTGTTTTTGCCAAGGGGGCCGATCGTCAGTATAGTGATGAATTCAATAAATCCGGCACTAAGGCCGGTGCAACTATTAACGTTAGGAATCCTAACCAGTATTATGTCCGCATGGGTGCTACCCTTGCCGCGCAGAACACCGTGGAAACTACCGTTCCCGTGACGGTAAGCAGCCAGTGGGGTGTTGATATTAACTTCACCAGCGCTGAACTTGCCCTTAGCCTGGACGATTTTTCCAAGCGTATTCTAGCCCCGGCAATGGCTAAGGTGGCATCCCGCATTGATTCAGACGGCTTGGGCCTGTTCTCCAAGGTTTATAACTGTGTCGGTACCCCCGGTATCACCCCTGGCACCAGCGGCGGGTCTGCTACCGGCCTGGCCCAGTATAATGCGCCGATTTGCTTTCTCAACGCAGGTATGCTTTTGGATAATTCTGCCTGCCCGCGTGACGATGCGCGGCGTGTGGTTATGAACGCCGCTGCCCATGCCCAGTCTGTATCAGGGCTGTCCGGCCTGTTCAATGATAGCGGCGCGGTAGGAGAGCAGTATCGTAGAGGCGTTCTGGGTAGTGCGCTTGGCTTTGAGTTCGCCCTTGACCAGAACGTGAATTCCCTGACTTCCCCCGCATTGACCAACGGTACTACCTCGGGGGTGCTGGTGAATAACACCAATACCATTGGTATTACGGGTGGTGGCGTTTCCCTGACCGTACCGGCCGGCGCCGTATTTACTGTCGCGGGGGTGTACTCGGTAAACCCTGAAAATCAGCAATCCACCGGGATTCTACAGCAGTTCGTCAATACCACCGCTGTAGCGTTGAGTGCCACTGGTGTAGGCACCCTGACCGTCTCCCCCACGCCGATTCTTACCGGTGCCACAGTTGCTAATGGCACGGTGACTACGGCTACCGGCGATTTTAGCGCGACCAGTGGCGCGGCGGTGACTTGGGTGACGAACGTATCCGGCTCCGGCGTGACTTCCCCGCAGAGCTTGGCGTATCATCCTAATGCGTTCACCCTGGCTACTGTCGATATGGAAGTTCCTAACGGCGTTGATTTCGCCGAACGTGCGGTGTACGACGGTATTTCCATGAAGATCGTCCGGGCGTATGACATCAACAACGACTCCTATCCTTGCCGTATTGACGTGCTAGGTGGCTGGGCCGTTCTTAGACCGCAACTTGCTTGCCGTATCCTCGGGTAAGCGCTTAAACCTATAACAGGAGCGAGACGATGGAAAAGAAAAAGGGCAAGAAAAATGACACTAACTACGGTTACGGTGAGATGCCCAACATCAAGGTTCCTACCGGGAAGGGCAAGAAGTCGAAGAAGAAGGGGGGCAAGAAATGAAGAAGAAAATGAACTCACTGGCGATAGTGATTGCACCGAAAAAGAAGAAGCCGAAGAAGGCTAAGAAAGCCTCTTTGGAATCGTTCATGCGTAAACGCGGTATGTCTAAATAATGGAGGAGTGAAGCGATGTCAGAGGTTCAGTATCGACAAGATGAGAATGGCCTGTATTACACCATTATCATGGATGACGAGGGAAACCCGCTTCCTGTTGAAAAGCAAGAAGCACGGCCTGTAAACAACCCACACGGAGAGTCCGTCAATGCAACTGAAAGTTCAAGATATAATCACAGACGCAATGGGAAAGGTCGGCGCAACGGCGGTTGACGAAACCCCTACGCCGTCTGAGTTGAATCTTGGCCTTAGAACGTTAAACGTAATGCTTGACCATTGGTCGGCTAATCGTATCGTTCTACATAGTACCATTGACGAGAATTTTCCTTTAGTTGCCGGTAAATCCACCTATACCATCGGCACAGTGGGGGCTGACTTTATTTCCGCAAAGCCTATCGCTATTCGGGCCGCATTCATTCGGTATTTGAACAACGTCGATGTACTGTTAGATGTACGCGACAAGAAGGAAATAGATACATACACCGATAAGGCATATACGCAAGCCTTGCCGGAAGTATTGGCCTATGACCCCGGCCCGGCACAGAACCCGACGAATTTGGGTACAATAGAAATATACCCAATGCCGGATTCCGCTAATCCATACACACTGTATATCACTTCAGATAAATATCTGACTGAGTTTGTCAATCTGTCTGATATTGTCACCTTTGACGCCGCATATTATGAGGCGCTCATCTATAATTTGGCAGTTAGGCTGTTTAGGCATTATCACCAGGACAACAGAGTACAGATTCCTGCTGATATTCTTATACTGGCTAAAAGCGCCTTATCCGCTATCTATCGTTATTCAAACGAAACTTTCTCCATGAAAACAGACTTGCCAAGCCAGAAGGGAAATTACAACTACAATATACTCATGGATAGATAACATGAAGTTGCCTTTTTTAGGGCCGACATATAACGGAAGATCGAGAAGCATTAACACGTCAAGGTGCATTAACTTTTTCCCTGAGATATCCCCTTCCGGTGATATGTCACTTATCGGAACGCCAGGGGTTAAGTCTGTAGCCTTCCTTGGTACGCTTCCTATTCGTGGCGTGTATTCATTCAATAATATGCTATACTGCATTTGCGGCAACATGCTGTATAGCTTGGATAGCCAGTATGTAATATCATACGTTGGGACGATAAGCACCAGTTCAGGCAGTGTTATGTTTGCCGATAATGGGATTGCCAAGAATGGTGTCGGCGGCAATCAACTAGCTATTGTAGATGGATTGCATCTATACATTTACGATGTATCCACCGGGATATTAAGCACGGTTTACGGTAGTACATTCCCAAGTAAGCCGGTGACTGTAAGCTACATGGACGGGTATTTTATTACGTCTAACGGCACGATGCGGTTTGATGTTAGCAATGTGTACGATGGAACAACCTTCACCGGCCTGGCTTACGCTTCCGCTATCGGTGTATCTGACAACATTCAGAATATCCTTAATTCTCACCAGGTGTTGTTTGTTATCAAGCAGTATTCAACGGAGTTGTTCTTCAATAACGGCACGGCAACAACGGTAGGATGCCCGTTCGTTCGGTATCCAAATGCGGTATTGGACTACGGCACGTTATCAGGTAATACGGTAGTCCGTGGGGATGGTTCGATTTTCATGCTGGCCACGCAGCGTACAAATAATGATACAGCGCCATTCATCGGTGTGGTAGAAATGACCCAAGGCGGGGCTACAGTTATCAGTCCGATAAACATCAATTATAAAATATCTAAACTAGCCGCACCGGAGGATTCATTCGCGTATTGTTACGCCGATGAAGGCCATCTGTTTTACGTGCTTACTTTCAATACTGATAATATAACTCTGGTGTACGATTCACACAGTAAAATGTGGCATGAGCGTTCTACATATACTAACATAAACGAAGCTACGTTTATCAATAACGGTGTTATTGTCTATAACCAAACCTTGCCCGTGAATACGAATAGGCACTTATCCAACTGCTATTCAAATTTCAATGGCAAACATATCGTTGGGGATTATCGGATAGGGAATATCTACGAAATGTCTAGTTTGTATTATGACGATGCAGGGGAGCCGATAGTAAGTATTCGGATTGCCGAGCCGGTATATGACCCTGAAGACAAGGGGAATGTATTCATAAGCAGATTAGTAATGTACTCCGAATGCGGGACGCAAGACAACGCATATCTGTCATGGTCGAATGACAATGGCTATACATGGTCTAATGAATACCCATGCTCAACCGGAAATGTAGGGGCGTATAACAATAGGCTCATTTGGAGACGGTTAGGGTATTCTAGGAACAAAGTCTTCAAAGTTAGATTATCCGGTGCTACAAGAAAGATAATCAACAATTCATTCGCGGAAATATCGTTATAGTATAGGGAGAGGGAACATGGACGCAACAATGCAAGCATTAAGTCCACTGTTAGGTGGATACTTAACCAATATGCTAGGTCTGGGGCCTCAATTAGGCGCAACAGTAGGCAGTGGCCTTGCGGCTAATGCCTTGCAACAGAATACAATAGACGCCAACAACCAAGCGACACAGGCGCTTGTAAACTCGTACAATAACGCTATTGGCGTACAGAATCAGTTTGCCAATAATTCGTTAGGAATGCAGCAGAATATGTACAACCAGGGAGTGGCCCGAACACAGCCCTACGCGAATATCGGCACGTCGGCTTTGACTACCGCGCAGGGACTTACCCCTTCTTGGCTTTCGCCTTATAACTACCAGACATACAACCAAGGGCCGGAGCAACAGTCAATAAATGCTTTAATGGGTAGTCTCGGCCCGCAGTATATAAAGACATACGGCATGTCTGACTACTTGAACAGCCCTGAGTATCAGCTACAGCTATTGGCGCAGAAGAAATTCGCCGATAGTCTTGGCGGGAAGTTGTCGGCGACGGGCGGATACGGTAGTGGCACGGCGGCTAACCAGCTTCAACAGAACGCCCTTGACTCGGCCTTGGCCGGGTATCAGACGGGTCTAAGCGATTATTCTTCGCAGAATATAAATAACTTCAACATCCAAAACAAGATAAACGCCCAAGCATTAGGCAACTACAACCAGGGGTTAACGAACCAACTGACACAGACTAACAATCAAGAGAATATCCTGAACAATCAGTTGAATACTGGTTTGAACGCGGTTGGTAGTATGAATACGGCGGGCACTAATCTTGCTGGCCAAAACGCCGTTGTTAATCTAGCGTTGGCTAATGCCACGTCAGATTTGGGCGTACAAGCGGGAAAGGCCCAATCGCAGAACATATTAAACAACCAGACTGCAAATAATCAATACGCCGCACAGCTTGCCGGGTTGCTCAATGCGAACGGATACACTGGCGGCGCGGCAGGCACTGCAAATAATGCCGCTAAAAGTGGTGGCGGTGCCGGTGGCGGAGGTATGGGCGCGGCAAGCGGAGGCGGTGCTGATATCACCGGCCTTGTCGGCGGTGTCCTTGGCGGTATCGGTCACCTGCTAGGTGCCGGTGCTAGTGCTGTAGGGAAGTTATTCTCCGGCGGAAGTGGCGGCAGTAGTGCGCCTTCTGGGTTGTCAGGTGCCGTTGGTGGCAACAATACGGCAATGCCTTGGCAGACAACCTCACCCGGTGGATATACCACGTCTGCCCCTACTACGGGAATTTGGACGTATAGCAGTCCAGTGTTCACCGGGGCAAATGGGACAACCGCACCTGGAAGTTGGGTTAACGCGGCGCAAGGATACTCCGCACCAACTGTAGCTGATAAGTTAGCCGCCGCATATTCGGCTGGTGCATCGAATCCCTGGTCGATACCAGCCACGAGCAGCGGCTACAGCACCGGGACAACTCTCCCCCCAGTATCGTCATATTCGGCTAATTCCCCCTGGTCGATACCATCCACTAGCAGCTATAGTACCGGAACCTCCACTCCTGCTAATACGTCATCCACATCGTATAGCAACGCATGGGGGGGGACATATACTCCGGCTGCGGCTTCGGTTCCTACCCCATGGGGCGGGACTTATACGCCGCCTCCAGTGACTACGCCTTCATATACACCATGGCCTACGTCTTCCCCATCAACTTATGTCCCGTATCAAATACCACAGGGGCCACCAGCCGGTGGGTATAATAGGTCTAATTACACAAGCACTTTCTTGCCACCCTGGACTCCCTCTAATGTAGTCCAGCAGATAACTGCTCCATCGTATAATGCTCCTTCATACGTGGCACCTTATTCGTCCTATGGTGGCACATACACCCCAAGCTACTTTGGAGGTGGGAGCTATTACGGCGGATGGGGATACTGGTAAAATAACGAGGTAACATTATGGATCAATCAGCGATTAACGCGCTATTGGCTTCACAGGGGGGTATGCCGCAGAATACGCTTGCCGCAGAACAATCGTATCTTGGGCAGGCGCTTGCTCCACAAGAAGCGGCGGTGGCGCAGCAGCAATTAAATGTGCTTAGCCAGCAGATGACGGATCAGAATATAATCCGTAATCGTCTATTGCAGAACGCCCAGAACCAGGCGGCGCAAGCGCAAGGTGTCCAGCCCGCTAATCCGTGGAAGCCGCCAACGAATTATGCAGAAATGGTGGCCGATCAGAAGTACGCTACCGCTGAAAACGCAAGGGCAGATGAATACCAGAAGCAGATTAAGCCATGGATGGATTACGCTACCAAAATAGGCGGGAAAGAAGGCACGAATCTTCTTACCAAGATTATGGACTCGGTTATGTCTGATAAGACAGCGCCGATCCCTATTAAGAAGCAACTACAGCCCTTCTACGATAGTGTAAAGAGCGGACAGCTAACATTATCCGGCCCTGGTCAAGTAACGGTTAGAACCCATGTAAATGACGCTATCAGGCAGAAATATAACCTGCCAGAGAGCGCCATCGGCACGGAAGTGGATATTACCACCAAGGAGAATGGCGAACTGGTTAAAATTGAGCCGGTGAAGCGGCAGGCCGGCGACGCGATGTCACCGGAAGCGTTTGGCCAAAGGGTGCAATTGGAGAAAGAAAAGGCCAAGGCAATTGCACAGGAGCGAGCAAATAGGCAAGTTAGAGGCCCCGCCGCTTCCTCCGCCCCCAGTGACGGGCTAGGCCCTGTAACCCCTATCCCTGGCCTTCCTGGATTCGGGATTTTGAAAAATTCTAGGCAGATTGTCCAAGTTAACAAGGATGGTGGCTTTTCCGTAGTTCAAGATATGACCCCTGAGAAGTTGCAGCAGATGATTTTGGATAATAAGAATAAGGAGCAGACTAATAAAGTTCGTAACAGTCCGACGTCGGTGGCGGCACAAGAAGCGTATAACTCTTTGAGCGAGTCGGCCCCTGAAATTGTAGCACTTGCCGCGAAAATTAACGGCAAGGATCCATTAAGGAATATAACCAAAGTCAATGATTTCATGCTTTGGCTTAATTCGGCTGATTCTGACCCTGATGTGTCAAAATTCAAGGCGAAACTTGTTTACGCGCAAAGCAAATTGGCATCGGTTATTAATCGATCTAGGGGTGGGGCATACATATTTAAGATTGCCAAGGACTTGCTAGCACCAAATCAAGGCACCGATGCTCTTGCCGGGGTGCTTAGTTCCCATTTGAATGATCTTAAGTCAACCAGTGATTTTATGAAGAATTATGGTAGAACGCCAAGCCCTGAAGATGAATATGTATCTGAGCAGATGAGAAAAGCACGGGATTACGCCGCAGCAAAATTCAATACATTCCCGTCAGTCGAAGAATTTAATAGTGTAGAAGCCGCAGCGAGAGCACAATGGGCGAAGGATCATAAGGGGGAAAAACAATGACAGAAGACTTGGATTTCTCCAAAATACTAGGCGGGAATAAGAAGCAACCGGCGGACTTGGACTTTGCTAAACTCCTAGGTGCTCCCCCCGCCCCGCCGCCTACTGCACCGAAAAACCTGCCAAGTGATTTGCTAACCGCGGTGGGGAGCGGTCTTAAGGGAGGGGCATTAGGAATTGCACAGTTAATCGCTGATATAAATAAATACAACCCCAAAGCTCTTGGTGGTGATCTGGCGGATGCAGCCTCTACTATCCTTAGACAAAAAGAAGCCAATAGGGAAGACAAGCTCAATCGTGAAGTCAAAGCTAAGTACGGCGCTCCTGGCATATCGAATCCTATCTCCTGGGCGGAAACAGCGGGTGAAATGGCACCTAGTGCAATTCCTGTTGCCGGGGATAGTGCTTTAGAAAGTGAAGCCGTATCAGTAGGCAGGGCTATCCTGCGCGGGATGGGCAAAGGCGTAGTTAGCGGGGCGGAATACAGTGCAATAACCCCATTGCGGCCTGATCAGAATCGTATGGTCTCGACAGGACTAGGTGCCGTGACGGGTGGGGCATTAGGCGCTGTAGCCGATCCGATAGTGAACAAGCTGATAGCGAAGCCAACCACAAAGGATTTAGCGGCTGAGATGATGGCGAAGACCAAGGAGACAACGCCATTCGACAAAGAGTTTATCGCCAAGAAGCAAGCGGAACTAGACACCGCGCAGCATACACTAGGCGTTAAGCTCCCCACGGGTTCAGGGCCAAACGCTAGAGAAACCAACTTGGTTCAAGACCGGATGCGGGCTAACCCTAAAGTCGCGTCAGGGATAGAAGCGCAGAAGGAAGCGGTGAGGGATACTGCAAAGGAGATGGTGCCCGATGCTAATTCCAATGTTGTTAAGATGGTTAGGGCGACCATTGATAGGGAACGCGCTAAAGCTGACGCAGCAAAGGCGTCCACCGCCGAACAATTTGGGGAAACACTTCCCCCTAAAGGCGCTCCTGATGAAATGACCACCATAGGATCAAATGTAAAAGGCAGACTTCAGCAAGCCAAGAAGGGAATTAAGTCATATTTCGATAATCAATATCTTAGATACGATAAATGGAAAACCTATACTAACAATAAAGACTTCATTTCTGCCGCTGATAAATTAAAAGACTTATCGTCTGTCGGCGGTAGTGTTCTTGGGAACTATGTTGACTTGTCTGGCATGTTGGAAAGGCTAAAGAATACTGTAGTAGATTCACAAGGCAATGAAGTAAAAGTTATGCCACCTGAATTTAATTTATCCGCATGGCGTTCTTTAAAAAGAGACTTGAGCGATGCCGCTAATAGGGCTGACCGATCTGGGAATTATACGGCATCTCAGCAACTAGGCTCCTTAGCCCAAATGGCAAAGGATAAGGAAGCTGAATCATCTACGAAACTTCCTGCCGAGTTAAGAGACCAATACAATAAAATCGGTGCTGCATATAACAACATGATGCATATCCCTACCAGGAAAGGCTATTCTGGTAGTATTCTAAAGAACAATAGCACTGTAAGGCCAACCGACATAGCCAAAAGGTTAAACAGTATTGATAACGCCAATGATTTAATGCGTACTATTGGGTCTCATCTGGAAACGCAACGTCTGGGTGAGGCTGCCCCAAAGGACGTATCCCCTGAAGCGTTGATGGCGGCTGGCAAGAAAACAGCAGGTGAACTTGCCAAGCCATATTTCATGGGCCAGATAAGGGCTGTATATGACAACGCCGGTGGTGGGAGGGATGGGATTAAGGCGGTGAATAAATGGCTTAGGAATACTGACAACAAGAATATCCTTGAGCATTATGGAATAGATGTTGATTTTAATCTATTCCGCGAGAATTCCGCAAATGCCATTAAGCAGATTGAGAGTGTGTCTTCCGATCAGGTTCCTAAGAATGGAGTCGCAAACAACATCGTTCAAGGGATTCTAGGCGTCAAGAGCCCGTTTAAGCTGTTTGATTATGTGGTTAATAGTGCTAACCCTAAAGCTGAAATAGAGCAGCTTTTCGCCGTGTCGAAGAACCCGTCATGGCGCAATGCAGTTAGGGATGTACTAAGAACTTCATTGAAGAACAAGCCGGATGCGTTCAAGAACCCTAAATACGCTGAAGTCTTACCGTATATGTTCGATAAAAGCGATTTGAATACGCTGAAGGCATATCATACAACTATGGAAGCATTAGGCGCTAAGGCCCCTAAAACCGACATGTCACTTCCTGATTCCCAGGGGGGCGTCTTGCATGGTGCGGTTCAGTTCTCCCATAGGCTTCCGGTGTGGTCAGTATGGAAGCGGGCGCTTAAATGGTACGCCGGGGCGAATTTAGAGGATTTACTTAAAGCGTCTCAAGCTGAAGTTGCCGAGTATATTGACGATGCGATTCTAGACCCGAACAAGGCGAAACTTTTAGATGAGTCATTGAAAGGATCACGGTACTATCAGCAGAAACTTGGCAAGGATTTAGAACGATGGATCCCGGCTAAAAAAGCCATTAACACTTTCAAGAATCTTTCAATAGCTTCTGGTTTAGGGTATTATGGCTCTAGTGCCAGAGAGGAACAGCCTACACGTATCCCGGCTGGTTTAAGGGAACGGTTACGGGGTCAATGACAATGCCGCTGAAGAAAGGACGTAGTAGAAAAACCGTGTCTGATAATATCAGGACTGAGATTAAGGCTGGCAAACCACGTAAGCAAGCAATAGCCATTGCACTGAATAAAAAACGGAAAAGCAAATGAAATCCAAGTCGTGTTTATTCTGGGATAGGGGTTTATACCTATGTATGGCGGAACGGCTTGCTGAGTCATTCGGCAAGGTATATTACTACATGCCGCAAGCGAACCCTTATCCACTGTCCGCATTGGCGCAGATAGGCGTCGGCTTGGATAAAGTCGAACGAGTCCATAAATTCTGGGATGTGATAGACGATGTTGACTTGATTGTCTTCCCTGATTGCTACGATGGTGAAATGCAGCATTGGCTACGAAGCAAGGGGTATTGTGTGTTTGGGAATGACAGGTCTGAACTGATAGAACTAGACAAGTTACTATTCCTAGACGTGCTGAAGGAAGTTGGCCTGCCGACGATTAAGACTGAAGTAACGAAAGGGATTGAGGCGTTAATCGCTTGCCTGTCTAAGGCTAAAGGTGAAAAATGGTTGAAGACGAATTGGTATCGTGGTGACTTCGAGACGCATAAGTTCGTCAATATGGATCTTATCACCCCGTGGTTGACGAACTTGGTTTATCGGCTAGGCAATCGAGCGCATGATATTGAGATTCTAGTCCAAGACCCGATTGATGCCGAATGTGAAACGGGCTATGACGGCTTCCTGATAGATGGCAAATATAGTGGGAACTGTTTAACCGGTTACGAAATAAAAGACCGTGTGCTAGTCGCCAAGGTATCAAAAGAACCACCGAAAATAGTCAAGTTGATAAACGACAAGATGGCGCCTGTACATGAATACTTTGGCGGCAGGGGCCATTACAGCACGGAGATACGGATAACTAAGGATGGGACGCCTTATTACATCGACTCGACACAACGTGCGCCAAGCCCGCCTTCCGAGCTGATGCTTGAGATTTACGATAATTACCCTGAAATTATCTGGCAAGTAGCCAATGGTGAAGTCCCTGAAGTAATACCACGGGCGGAGTTCGGCGCGGAATTGATACTGACTTCAGACTGGCATAACGAGAATGAACTATGCGTTCAGTTCCCGAAAGAGCTATCGAAGAATATCAAGCTGAAGAATTACTCGAAGCGGGGTGATAGTTATTTCTGCACACCGAACGATAACGCGGGGTATTTCGGCGCGGTGGTCGCGTATGGTGACAGCGTTGAAGAGGCTACCAAGCAGGTGCTGGAAATTGCAAAGCAGATCAAAGCGGAAGACTTGCATATTGACGAAGAAGTCTTCGACGAGGCAAACGAACAAATAGCCAACGGTGAGAGATTTGGCATACATTTCTAGTCCATATTTCCCACTCCCCACACCGCTACAATTCTTTGACTTGAATGGACAGCCCGCCGCTGGTGGTAAGCTCTACACCTACGCTCCTGGAACCACAACCCCGCAAGCAACGTATCAAGACGCCGCCGGGACGATACCGAACACCAACCCGGTTATTTTAGATAGTGCTGGCCGTTGCGTAGTATGGATGGCGGGCCAGTACGATATGGCTTTGACCAATGCGGCAGGTACGACGATATGGTCAACGAATAGGGTTATCAATGGCGATCCTGCAATCTACTCCTTGTTGGTTAATCAAGTATCGCAGTTGGTTTCGTTGTTTGGGCTTGGGCTAGGGACACAGAAGGCCATATTCGGGTACGGGTACACAAGCGGTGCCGTATCCATGACTAACCTGGTCTCTAACACCGGCGTTGTGGCTTCCGACACAACGGGCGTTGGTACGGCCAGGTATGGCCTCGCCGCAGCGGGATACGGGGGCGATAAGGCGATTTTCGGGTATGGTGCCGCAGCCGTAAACTTATCTATGACGAACCTGGTGTCTAACACCGGGGTTGTGGCTACCGACACAACGGGCGTAGGGACGGCTAGAAATGCTCTCGCCGCAGCGGGATATGGGGGCGATAAGGCTATATTCGGGTATGGTACCATAATTGTAAACTTATCCATGACGAATCTAGTATCAAATACCGGTGTAGTGGCTACTGATACAACGGGCGTAGGGACGGCCCGGTACGGACTTGCCGCAGCGGGATATGGGGGAGATAAGGCGATATTCGGATTCGGTGTCAATACTAATGTGACGAACCTGGTATCGAATACTGGGGTTGTAGCTACCGATACAACGGGCGTTGGTACGGCCAGATGGGGACTTGCCGCAGCTGGTTACGGTAGCGATAAGGCGATTTTCGGTTATGGTGTCGCAGCCGGAAACTTATCTATGACGAACCTGGTATCTAATACCGGTGTGGTGGCCACCGACACAACGGGCGTAGGGACGGCCCGGCACGGACTTGCCGCAGCGGGATACAGCTTAACATAGGTGATTAAATGTCTTATACAATGATGCAATCCCCACTTATGCAATTCTTCGATAATTCCGGCAAGCCTTTGTCATTCGGTCTGGTGTATATCT
>JAEHJW020004190.1_pt1 | contig 26139 bp, 34 predicted proteins | sample 9271431 | NCBI WGS metagenome assembly JAEHJW02 | reverse complement strand
GGGCATGTTGGTGTCTTTTGGGGCGTAAAAAAGCCCGCGGGCGGGGGGTGGGATCGGGGGGGTGGGCCGGGGTCAGGTGGCGTGGTGGACGATCTCGACGTCCGAGAGCTGGTAGCCCTCGGGCGCATAGCGCTGCCACACCCACAGCGGCCAGGGCAGCATGTGAATGCCCTCGTCCTTGCCGGTGTGATGCGCCTTGCACAGCAGCATCCCGTTGACGCGCATGTCGTCGATGAACGCATAGGGGTCGGCCGCGGGGTCGAAGCCGCTCCAGTCGAACGCCTGCGCGTGCGGCCCCCATGCGCCGGCCTGGCAGTCGCGGATGAAGCGCGGCCAGTCCCAAGCAGTGGCCAGGCTGCGCTCGACCGGGTAGTGATGCGCCTCAAGCGGGTGGCCGGTCTCCTCGGCGGTGCAGCCGCAGATCCAGCACCGCGCGCCTTCGCGCGCGAGCAGCTCGCGCTTGCTGTGCACGAACAGCGCCGTGGTCGTGCGCGGCGCATGGCCGGGGATCTCAACCTCGACGGCCAGCGTCTCGCGTTCCTCGTGGACCTGCTCGACGTCGATCATTTCGGCATATTCCCGTGGAAAGCACCCCAGATCACCGCGCACGCAGCGCCAAGACCCGCCGCCCACTTGACAATGAAAAGAGCGCCCTTCCCCGTCTCGAAAGCTTGGCGCATGTCCTGGATCTGCGCCGACTGCTCGGCGTGCAGCGCATCGATGTACCGGGCGAGCACCTGGTACTCCGCTGGGAGGCTTGCGATTTCCAGGCGAACGGCGTCGAGCGTGGCTTTGCGGTCGATCACGGCTGTCCTTTCAAGAGGGCCAGCGCGGCCTCGGCGCGCTGGATGTCGGTGGCGATGGCGTCCTGGCAGTGGGTCCGGGACAGCATGATGAAGTTGACGATGCGCTGCGGCCACAGCACACCGCGGCGAGCGGCGAGGCCGGCCCTGCTGCTAATGGTCACGCCTAGGGTGTCGTTCCAGCACAGGTCCTGCACGAAGGCGTCGAAGGCGACCGCGAAGCTGTGCAGCAGCGTGCCGGCCTTGGCCACAGCGCCCATGATCAGGAGCGCCAGGAGGATGATCAAAGCAGTCTTCATGAGCGAGCCCCACACCAGTTACAAACTTCTCCCCTGCCGATCTGATACCAGCAGCGGTCTACGGGGCAGTAGTGGGTCCACATTCCTGCTGCTCCTTTTGCTGCTTGGCAATTTGCTCGTTGATCGACTGGATCAACGGCGCGGCCTTCCAGTACGGCAGTTGCACGAGAGCGTCATTCAGGACGCGAAGTTGCTCGTCGGTGAATTGGAGTTGCATGATCAATTGTTAAACAAGGGGATTTTGTACGTCGATGCGCCTATTTGCACCGAAAGATAAGCGGCGTAGTTCCCAGGAGAACCAAGCGTTCCGGCTGTCGCTGTAGCACCAACCAAAGAGCTTGTGAAATACAACTGCCCGGATTCTTGAATTGCAAAATTCGCATTTCCAGATCCGTCTTGATAAAGAAGGACATTGTTAGTAGGGACGGGCGTGCCAACGCCTTGCAGTCGAACGCATTCAACGCCCACTTTATGCTTCAACAACGCCGAAAATGACATCGTGCTGGCGGCAGACGCATCGACGAGGATTCCGTAGGTTGCGCAAGCATCATCGTTGATGTAAATGCCCGTCAGAAATTGTTGAGGTTGCGATCCCTCTTTCGCAATTTGCAGCCCGATCGCGCTGTTGTAGGTTCCACCAGCGGCGACCGTCAAAGCGATGGGGAGCGTCTGCGTGGTTCCGCTCCCGCGCGACGGCGGCAAGTTGGTAGAAGGCGCGCCAAAGAAGTTGAAGGAGTCGACCTCGTTGGTTGCGACCCCTGTGTTATATAGGTCAGCCCGTCCAAAAACTCCGAATACGAGATTCCCGGCGTTGTTCGTGCGACCATACCCGGTAATGCCGCACGGCTCGTTCGCGGACGACGCAGGTTTGTCATTTAGCGCCGCTCCAATGATGGAATTCGCACCCGCGCTCGCAAACACGGTAAGCGGGTTGGCCCCGAAATTGGGCATCCAGCTCCCGTAGGGGCTTGTCCCCGTGAATGTGGCGTCATACGCTATACCAAACTGCGGCCCAGTGGGAGCCGTATTGGTTTTGTACGTGCCGGCCGGAATGACGGCGAGCGTTGGAGCGGCGTCGAACGCGGGCGTGCTATCCGCAACGCCAGTCGGGTCGGCATTGAACGGCGCATCCGTCACGCAGATGCCGCGATCCACAAGGGCGCGGGCGACGGTGCCAGAGGTCGAATTGCTGGCGCTGAATCCGGAAAGATTCGCGCCGCCAGAGGCTGCGAGGGATGCTGAGGTGGGACGCGCGTTGATGTCGCCCTGCACGGTTCCGTCCGTGCTCCCGACAAGGGCCGCGCCCGTAGACGCAGCGAGGTCAGAAGCCTGCGTAAACAGGTTCACATCGTTGGCCGTAAGGGTTTGGCCGTCCTTGAATACTTGTCCCATGCGAATCCTTCAGGCGTAAAAAAAGCGCCCGAAGGCGCTTGCAGGGATGGGGAAGATCAGGCGATGGTCAGGGAAGCACTCGGCAGCGTCGTCGAAGTGCCGTTGAGCACCTTGTAGACCGCCGCAACGAAGGCCCCGATGGCCGTTGCGAAAGCCTTGAACTCCGCCGCGCTGAAGGTGTGGATCAAGCCCGATGCATCGGGCCACGCCACCGTGCCCGAGCCGTCTGCGAAGGTGCCATTGAGCATGAGGCTTTGCAGCTCGGCGGCAATGTGGGCCTGATCCTGAGCAGCGATGGCATAGGACGCATTGAGGGCCGGCGTCGATGTGCTGGTGAGGGAAACCGGAGCCGCCAGCAACGCAGCCGCGGACGCCTGCAATTGCTCGGCCGCCGTGGGAGCCGGCGGCCAACTTCCCGTGACCTCGGTCCACTTCGAAGCAAGTGCTGCGTCGATCAGATCGACCTGGTCGGCCACGTCGTACCCGTAGGTCTTGCCGGCGTTCTGGAAATAGCGCATGGTCATTACCGCAGCTCCCACCACTTGGAAAGGTTGGCTCCCACGGTCGTGGCCTCGTAGGTTTCCCCGGGCTGCACGACAGCGGATACTTGCATGGCTGCGCCCACCGCGTTGGCGCCGACGTAGCTCACCGCGGAAGACGCCCCGACATTGATCTGCACGTTCGTCGTCGCGGAAGTTGACAAGGCCTGCACCTTGATTTCGATCGGACGAAGCGTGGAGTTTGTATACGTCGTGCTCAAAACCCGGCTGGACGTTTCATCCGTCCAGGTCTGTTGAGCGCTCCCGAGGAAAGACCCCTCGACATAGGCGGTGTTCGCAACTCTGGTGCTGTTGTCTCCCAAGGCTGGGGTCGGTGCTGTCGGGGAGTTGGGGAATGCGGCGTTGTTCAAGACGCCGGCCGTGACCGCCCCGAAGGCGTAGTCTCCGATGGACCAGTTCTGCGCCCCCGTTCCTTCCTGGGCCCGAGTCACCGTCAACGTTGCCCCGGTGATGGCCGTCACGTAGACGATTTCATAGACAAGACCCGTGGCCGCATCGTTGAGGGTCAGCGGCATGATCTGCCCAGACGTCAAAGTCGGCAGGTTCGTCGCACTCGCAAGCGTCAGCGTCGTCGATGAACTGGAAGCCGCCGCGGCAAGCGTGGTGTTGACGTTGTTCGCAAGCACAAAGGACATGGGGCGCCCCAAAAGAAAAGGCGCCCGAAGGCGCCTTGGAGTGGGTGGAAAAGAATCAGGTCAGTTTGACCTGGTAGCTTGTCTGGAAAGGAAGCGGGAGATACCCCTGATCCAGCAGGGCCGCAAACTGTTGCGCGATGGTGGAACTGGGGATGACGATCTGCAAAGTCCGCGCAGCAAGTTGCGTACGTTGGACGCGGGTGTTCAACGCCCGGGTGTTGATTCCAAGCGTTCCCACAGGGCCGATGGAAGGAAGCGTCGGGCGAAAAATCCCGACTTGCAAGGTGTCATCGACCGAGATATCCGAACCATTGGCTCCGAAGAGGAATCTTGCAACGCGCCGTCGCAGCCATTGAATCGAGGCTTGGACTCCGTCGCCCTTGTAGAGAATCCATGTCAGCGTGCGCTTGTAGATGTCGTCGCTCGCAACCTGTGCCGACCCGCCTCGGATTTGCTTGTAGAGGTTCACCGCCCGGGTGTTCGTGGCGAATGTGTTCAGCGCCCCGTTCGTGCTGGTTTTCAAGCTCGAGATGACGGGACGAGAAATCCCGTAGATCCCTTGGGCAGTCCAGTCCAGCAAGAGCCCGCTGATGGTCGACGATGTGTAGACGGCAAGAGGCGTGTCGTTGAACCAGTTCACATAGCCCTGGGCGAGAGCGTTGTAGGTCGCGATGAAGGCCTGCAGGTCCGCGTCGTCCGAATATTCGTCGTAGAGGTAGGACGCGATGACATCGACCAAAAGACCGGTGTTCACGAAGCCCAGGACGGACTTTCCCAGGACGAATTGACCTAGGGCCGAAGGCTGCGACGGGAAGGCTTCGATCTGCATGTCAGCCCTGCGTGACGGTCACGCCCGAAGCCGAGGCGTAGAAATAGGACTCTGAATCCCCGGGGATCAGGTACGTCCCTGCAGTCGGGTTCGTCGTGGTCCCGTTGATCTTCACCGTAAAGGTCAAAGCGCTCAAGTTGTCCACGCTCAGCACCGAGGAAATCGCCGATTGGAAATCTGCCGTCATCGCCTGCAGGTTGATCGGCTGGCCCACGATGATGCTGTTGATGTAGGACTGGATGGCGGGGGCACCCAGTTGGTTGACCTGGGCGCCGGCCGTGAAGTTCGGCAGGTTCGTGTTCCACACCGCCGATACCGTTGTTACCTGCTGGGGAGGGTTCACGTAAGTCAATGTGTACGTGTTCGGCCCTTCGATGATGGTCGCGGTCACGTTCCTGGCCGAGGTGTTGGAGCCGAGGATGGTCGACAGATCTAGCGCCCCCTGGTAGATCGCATACGCAACGGCGTAGGTATCTCCCCCTCCGCAGATCACTTCCCAGCCTCCAGGGACTTGGAGGACCGTGACCAGACGCGGTGTTACGCCGGGGATTTCCTTGATGAGCGATGTGATGAAGCCCGCAACCCCTTGGCAAGTCACTTGTTGGCCTTGGAGAACCCGGGACCGATAGCTTTCCACGCTTTCCGCAGAGGTCGCAGGGGTCCCGGCTTCGGGATTGGTCACGGTCAGGCTGTAGCCCGAGGCCACCGAAGTGACGATCTGCGTCACCGAACCCGCGGGGACCGCCCATGATCCCGACTGCGTGGACACTGCGTAAAGCTGGGACGTGGAGCCCGAGGTTCCGACAACGCCCCCCGACTGGATCACGTACTGATAGGTCCCGTCCGAAACGATGAACCCGGGAGGAATCACGTAGCCTGCCGTGCCCGAGATGACGACATAGACCGAGGTGTTTGTCGGGGCGCCCTGCACGATCCCGAGCTGTTGCCCGAGTTGGGACAGGACGAAGGCGTTGGCCCCGTAAGGAGTGACCGAGTTGATCGCGTCCACTCGCGCCTGGTCGATCTGCGTCAGCCCCCCTACTTGCGTGGACAGCACATCTTCGATCAGGGACCCCGGAAGGTTGGCCGTGTAATCGGGGTTCGTCGCCGCGACGTTTTGTTCGACCGTCTGCCGAAGCGCCACAGGAGAGGTCGGAACGGCGCCGCTGGCCCCCATCACGAGAGGTACGGTCAGGCTCATGTCGGGATCTCGGCGGAAAGGATGGATCCGCTATGGGTAACAGCGGTCACGTTGTAGACAGGCGGGTACGACCCGTTCACGCGCACGATGCTCAGGGACGCGAAGTATGGGGCGAACTGGGTTTGCGCCTGCATGGCGTAGTAGTCGGGGAAGACCTGCGTTACCACGGTTTGATGCGCAGGGATTCCGTAGTTGGCGAAGAACGGGCTTTCCCCCAAGTTGAGCTTCAAGACCTGGGCGAGAGCCGTCAGGTAGACCATGTCGTTGAAGCCGTTCGCATCGGTGGAGACTTCCACCCAGGTCTTGGACCCATCGGGGTTGGTCAGGCGGCCGTAGGTCCTCATGCCGGCCCCGTCGTGTTGGAGCCGCCAGGACTCACGCCACCGTGGACGTGGGCGTCGAACAAGATGCCGTCAATGGTCAAGCCGGAAGCATTGAGCGTCACGACTTTGCCTCCGTAGGTCAGGGTGATGCCGTTTTGATTCACCACGATGCTCGAGGTGATCCCGCTGGTCGTCTGGATGATGGCGCCGTTCGGCCCCTCGACTTGCGCTGCGTTCGGATCGATCGGGCCGTTGCTTGCATTGCTCACGGGCACGAAGACGAGCGCGGACAGGTTGCCGGGTTGGACCGTATCCGCGACCCCTCCCCCCAGCCCCGAGATCCCCGACAAATACGCATCCGCGGGCATCGTGACCCCCAGATCCCCGATCTGGGTCGGCATGCGAATCCACGGGCTTTCGGCCTTGGGAATCTTGACCTGCGGAATGGTCCAGGGGGAATTGAGTTGAAAGGCCACCGTGACGATGGAGCCCGAGACGGCAACCACCTGACAAGGCAGAGCCCGTCCAAGAGCCTGGATCGCCCTGCCCGCCCGCTCGATGGCGGTACGGTTCTGCGCGTCTTGGATCCAGAGCTTGGAGAATTGGCTAGGCATTGGGCGTGCAGTTGACGATGGTCACCCAGGAGGCGCCATCCGAGGACCGGGAGTTGCCCACATGCCGAAGACCTGTGATGCGAAAGGTCCCCTTGAAGGTGGACTGATAGCGAATGCTCGACGGAAGAGCAGAGGCTGCCGCCAGGACGATGCCGGGGTTGTCCTGCATGCCCTTGGGCAGTTCGATCAAGCCGCCCAATGTCAGATCCGCGCGCATCACGAGCTTGACCTGCATCGTCTGCTTTTGAATCCAGGTGGGCTGGCCGACAAAGTCTGTGAAGTCCAATCGAATCGTCGCGGGTTGATAGCTGGAGTCGAAAACCAGGATCGTCAGGCCGTTGAAGGCCATTCGCACGGGACTCGAGAATCGGGCCTGGGTGAGTTGATAGATCCACTGCGCCAACTGATCCAGCGTCGAGAAGATCGCGTATTCGTCGTGCGCTTGCGTCAGCCCCGTACCCAAATGGATCTGCACCGGGCTGTCGGGGTAGGCGAACTGAAGGCACGGTTGAAGGGCTTGGGAGAGTTCCGTTCCGGCCGGCCAGTTCAACGCGATGGGGGCGGGGTCCGACAGTGAACTCCAACCCCCCGAGGTCACGAGAAGGTCCAGCGTTTGCTCGGTGCCTTCCCAGTTGCCCCAGGATTGAAAGACCTGCCCGGACAGGATCAACCCGGCCTGCTTGGGATTGGCCAGCGGAAGGCCGGCCTGCATGCCCGCTTTAAGGGAAAAGCTGTACCCCGGATGGGTCTTGCCCTTGCTGTCGGAGTAGAACCCCCAGCGGATACTTTGCGACAGGTCTTGGAGGGGAACCCCATGCAGGGTGAGCGTGGACTGTCCGTGAGGAGCGTTTTGCAACGCCGTGAGAACATCGAACTCCAGCAGCAACGCATGCGGGTCGAACACGCCGCCCGGGTGGGTCGTCCACTCGCGCACCAGGTCCCCCGTCTTCGGATCGAACAGCCGAAGGTCGTAGTACCTCACGGGTTCACCTCGAAATTTCCTGTGCCCGATCGATAAAGGATGGTCGAAGTCGTGAAGATCCCCGGGGCCAGCAGGATGTCATAGGCGTCAGGAGAACCCACCAAAGCCCCTGACCAAGTCACGTTGCCCCCGGAATCGGTGAGCGTGGCATACCAGCGCTGCGCCGCAACGTTCCAGGTGCAGGACAAGGCGTAAGAGTTCCCGTCCAGAGTCACGACCGATTGAAACGGCGGCGCCGAGGTCGGGCTCGGCTGGAAGGCAATCAAGGTCATGGTGCCGAAGACAAGAACTTGTTGACGACGCCGGCCATGTTCCCGACCGATTGCAATGCGCCCTGGATCGGGCTACCAGATCCAACCTGCGGCCCGGAGTTCAGTGCGTTGGTCACCTGCGAACCATTCATCAGGGCCTGCATCTTGGCGTTGTAGGCGCCTGCGATGGTGTTGGCCTCGCTCTTGGAGATGAGGGGCTTGACGAAATCGAGTTGCCAGCGGACCTGTTGCTGGCGCGTGTCCCCATCGGTGATGTCCACCATCCCCGTCATCACGCAGTCGGTGTAAATGAAAGCAGGCGTGGCGATGTGATACGTGCCCCCGGCCTGGTTGTGGGACTGAAGCGAGTTCCTGAGCGCGGTGAAGATCGCCAGTTTCGTCAGGTACCCCCCGGTCGTGTTGACCGGCGCGATCATCTCCAGACTGATCGCCAGAGGTTGCTCAATGATCGCGTTGCCGGCTACCTGCTGGTTGGCGAAGGGGTAGGTCCCGACCGCGTTGCTGATGACGCTCGACCCCGGGATGGGGATGAACCGTGCGTAGAAGTCCCCGAGCGAAAAACCGTTCGTCACGGCCCCTTGAGCGAAGGCCGCGAGTTGCCCGGTCAACCCGATGATGGGAAGCATCCCGCCCAGCGAGTTCGCCACGATCCCCCGGTTGAGGACGATCGGGGAAACCTGGAAAGCCAGGTCATACGCCGCGCGTGCGGCATCGGCTCCGTAGCCCATGTCAGTACGCCGCGTTCAGGGACACGGCCACGTTGGAGCCGGCCTTGTTTTCGATAATGACGCGCTGCACGCCCGAGGTGACCTTGCGGACGTAGCCCTGGGTTTCCCGCGGTGCGAAGGCCAACCACTTGGAACCATGAGCCTTGATGTCGGCGTCAAGGTTGCCATACCCCCAGTTGTAGGAGGCCGCCGCCTTGGACAGATCGCCCTTGTACTTGATCAGCGCCTGATGGAAGTACCGCGCAGCACCAGATGCCGACTGGCTAAAGCTCATGCGGTCCTTCACTCCGTAAGCTGGGGCGCTCGCGGCCATCCACTGAAACGGCCCCAGGGCGCCGGCTCGAGAAGGTCCCATGTTGGCGCCAAAGCTCGATTCGGTTCCGTAGACGTTCCACAGCACGCCTTTGGGCAGGCCGTACTGCTTTTCCAGGGACGAGACAAGGGCATGCTTCCCAGGGGCGTGATACCCCAAAGCAGCCGCCTCTTTCGGGTGCAACTTGGCCCAGTTCGGGTTGATCGCAGAGTTGGAAACCTGCGGCCCTTTCGGCGTGGAAACGTGGGTTGTCGTCTTCCCCGGGGGATTCGTGAACAGGCTCGTGGGGAAGTGCTTGCGGATCCACTCTGCGACCGAGATCGTCACATCGGCCACTTCCCCGAGGGCCTTCGCAAAGGACTTCACCTTGCTCTCGAACTCGCCCGATGCGACGAACTTGGCAAACTCGTCCATCGCCCGCTTGATGGCATCGACGTTGTCCTTCGACAGCACTCCGTTGATGAGCTTGGCCCCATCTGAAGTGAGCGACTTGAGCAGGTCCGCAAGCGACGGAGCCAAGGCAGAAAGACGTTTGACCAGCACCGTATCGATGGTCGCTCCAGCCGCGGAAATCTCGCGCGTGAACGTGTACCAGGCGCTCGTCGTCTTGTCGGAAATCCCGTACTTCAGCGAGTCCCGCTTGTACTGCGCCCAGCCTTGCGAAAACTCGCCCTTTCGTTGAGCTGTTGCCAGGCTGCGGAGGGCTTCCGTGCCGCCGAGCAGAGACGCCTGAGCCTTCAAGAAGGGATCCACCCCGCGTTGCGTGGAGCTTTCGCGGTTCCAGCGATTCGCCGCGGATACCGCAATGGCGTGGGCCAATCGGTCAGGCGCCATGCTTAGGGCCTGGTTCAGCCCGATCCCGGTTCCGCTCAAAGACTGAATGAGGGTTCCCCACTGCCCGGAGTCGACCTGCGCCCCAGCCACCGAATGCACGGCGCCGATGCCCAGGTAACGACTGAGATCGATGTTCCAGGCTCGCGTCTGCCCTTGGTTCAGCCCCAGGGCTCGCGCTTGCATCTGCCGGCGAACGGCGCCCTCTCCGAGCTCACGAAGTCCGAAGCCCCCCAGCAGGGAAAGACCGCCACCCAGAGCCCCGATCTTGAAGAGGTACTTCCCGATTCCGAAGATGTGGGACCCAAGCGACTTGGCATAGCCCGCCATCTTCTTCATCTGGTCGGCGCTGCCCTTGGTTTCCTTGTGGAAGTTCTTCTGCGCGCTCGTGGCCTTCTTCAGGGACTCCGACATCTCCTTGGTGTGCAAAGCAATGTCGGCCAGCAAAGCCGCAGATCCAGCGGTCACGGCCTCGAAAGATTTCGCCGCGCGCTTGGTGGCCTGGTCGATCCGCTTCCAGTCGTCAGGCACCGACCCCAAGTGTTGTTGGTACTCCTGGAACAGTTCGTAGAACGCTTTGAACTGCTCGTCGTTGACCTGGATATCAAGGACGGATTTGTTCGCCATGTCAGCCCTTGAGTTCTTTCAGTGCCTGGAGGATGTAGCGTTGCCGCCAATGGAGTGCGCTGGTAAAGGCCTGCCGGTCTACGCGAAGGTCGTTCCGCTCAGCCCACTCCGCAAACCCGGGGCCTGCGAGGTATCTCAGGACGGAACCGCAGAGGCCTCCACCTTGGAAGTCTCTTGAAGCGTCGAGGTCTGCAAGGAGGCGCATACCTCCATAGGCTGCTGCGACGTGATCGACGCCTTCAGCAGTCCAGCCGTCGCCTGGGCGATCGCCTTGCGGTGCGCCTTGGCCGACATCGACAAAAGGCAGGTAAAAAAAACGATGGCCGACTCCGCCTCCCGCCAATCGTCCGCGTCGATGTGGCCGCCTTGAATCGCGGCGTCCACCGGCAGCGGATCGAAGCCCTTGGGAGATGGGCACAGCACCATCGTGAGGCGCTTGATCTCGGCGAGTAGGGCTTGGGCAACGGCGTCATCGGCCGTTCCCTTGTCGTCCACATCACCTCGATCCTCGGCATCCTTGCGGGCTTCGTCCCGAAGCGTCAGCGCCGCAATACGCGGGCCGGCGTCCATTTGGTAGAACACCCCTTTGCTGGACAGCGCCGCCTTGGTGGCCGCCAGGATGCGATAGTTCGCCTCGAACACTTCCCGGGAAATCGGCGTGTGATACGCCTGCTTGTCGCCCACCGGAAGGACGAGGTTCAACGCCTCATTGAGTTTCACGCCACCCCCTTATTGGAAGTTCCACATGTCGTTGTTGATGTAGTAGATCCCCATGAGCGTCAGGCGCGACACAGGGTCCTCGCCGTCAAACGCATTGGGGTCGAAGTGCTGGATCACGCAATCCGACAGCGGGAAGGCATCGAACGCCGCGGTGTCGGAATGGATCGTCAGCCCCCCGAGGGCGCCGTTCGATTCCCACTGCGAGCGCCAACTCGAGGCCAGCGGCTGGGTGCGCAGGATGCCCACCGAGATGGACGCCATCACATAGGGTTCGGGAGAGGGAACGCCACCAGTGCCGGTGGGAATCAACTTCGTGAAATCGCCCTCGAAGCTGATCGAGGCGAAGCTTTTGCCCATGTACTGCGCCGTGATGTTCAGGGCCGGCGTGTTGGGGACGATGACCGAGCAGCGGACACGGTTCAACGTGCCCTGGGGAACGATGGGGGTGGGCATTCAGGGCTCCTTACTGAACGAACTGGACCGCGTCCAGCGCGAAGGTGATGGTCAGGAACCCCGAGGGGCCGACAAGGGTTGCCGTCAGCCCGTTGTAGATGCCGGCGTTGTAGTCGTTGGGGTTCTGCGTCGTGTAGGTATAGAAGTCGGTCGCCGTGACCACCACCGACAGCGCGCAGCCGAACTTCACCGCCGAGTTGCCGATGTTCTGCGCGATGGCCTGCAGGGTGTTGATCCCCGCCTGGTTGTAGAGCAGCGGCGGGTTCGAGTTCGAGCCGTTGATGATGGCAGCAGCCAAAGCCTGCTTGACCTGGATCTGGAACCAATCGACCCCATACCACCACGCGGCCTGTTCACCATCCATCGTCGTGCCCTTGAACAGGGTCGCGGTGGAGATACCGCCTTCGGCGCCCGTGTAGATCAGGTTTCCGTAGGCGCTCAAGATGGTGTTGATCGCCGTCGATTGCCCGGTGGACGGCCACGGAGTCACCCCGTAGGCGTACCGATAGGCCATCGGCGCCAGCGGAGTGGCCTGGCTGGGCTTGTTGTCCAGCCACTGATAGAACGGCATCGCCGCGGTGAACTCGGTCGACGGAGCCGTGGGCGCCGGGACCGTCGCCACCACCGACTTCTGCGTGGAGTAGTTCGCCACCGTCCCCGAGCTGGTCGTGGTGAAGAAGTACGTCTTCGCCGTGGGGCTTGCGTAGTCGGATGCCAGGATGTCCAGGCCGGAAGCCAGGTTGGCCGTTGCCGCAGCGCCAGTCCCGCCGCCTCCGCTGAACGTGATCGTGGGAGCCGCGGTATAGCCCTGCCCCGGGTTGGTGATCGTCACCGCCACCACGGCGCCGTTTTGTACGGTGGCCGTGCCCGAAGCCGTGACACCACCGCTCGGAGCCGCGGAAAACGCGACCGTGGGAGACGTGGTGTACCCCGAACCCCCGGACGTGATGGAGACCGAGCCCACCTCGTCCTTGGAGTAGTCCCAATCGGCTGGGACCAGATAGGCGTAGACCTGCCCCGGGTTGTCGGTGATCCAGGTCTGCAAAGCCGTGATCTGGTTTTCCACCCCGGTGACGTTTCCGAGCTCGAGCACGTAGGCGCCGACCGCAGAGCCTTGGGCGAAGAAAGTCGTCGCCATGTTGCTCAGTTCGGTGGAATTCCCCGATGCGCTCAGCAACGATTCGGCCGCCGACAAGGCCCCGACGTAGGTCAGCGAGTTGGCGGCCTGATTGGTGCCGCCCACCGAGATGAACGCCCCGCTTTGCTGCAATTGCGAAGGCGTGGGCGCTCGGGTGACCGTCGCCGTCAGGTTGACGATCTGCGGAGTGATGGTCGTTGCCATGTGCCGTCCCAGAAAAAGAAAAAGCCCGCCGAAGCGGGCTTCAAGGAGAGAGAGGGGAAATCAGGTGAAGGAAACCGACATCACGCCACCCGTTCCCGGGTTGATCGTGATCCCCACCTTGCAAGGCCAGTCGAGGTCGAAGACATACGATGCCGCCAGCCCCGTGCCGATGGAGTCGATCAGGTTCGACGCCCCCAGCCCAGTAGTCGTGGCCGAGTCGTAGATGCCCCCCGCAGCCGTGGGAGGCGTGACGACAACGACCCGGGCCAACTGGCCTGGCGCGGCCTTGATGACCGTGGTGGTCGTGACGTTCAGGACGGAATTCGATCCGCCCGCCCGAGGTCCGAATCCCATGGCTTACTCGTAGGAAACCGAGATGACCTGACCCGAGCCGGGCACGTACACGATGCCCGCCGAGTGACGGAAAGGAACCAGGTAGTTCCCGACCGTGTTCGGTACCACCAGCGTCGCGTTGGTCGAGGCGGCGGCGCCCGTGGTCGTGCAGTCGTGGAAGCTTCCCGCGGCGCTTCCCGCCGTGGTCACCACGACCGTGCAGACTTGGCCCGGAGCGGCTTTGATGACGGTGGAGGCCGAGACGTTGAGCTTGTTCTGCGTGCCGCCGGCAGGATAGGAATAGGGGGTTTGGGGCATGGATGCGCTCCTAGACAGTGAGGGACCCGATGGAGGCCGACAGGATCAATCTCCGCGCGAAAGCATCAGAGGTCGATTGGTAGTAGGACGCCCGAAAGCTGAGCGTCTTTTTCATGGCAAGCGCGGTGATTTCCGACTGCGTGCGCTTTTCATCCTGGAACGCCGGCGAGCTCATGAAGCCGAAGGCGTCCGTGTTCTGGGAGTAGTCGACAAGGGCCTGCAGGTACTGGATCGCCTGCTGGTTGTTGAAGCCGTAGAACGTCAGCCGAACTGCGTCCTGGATCAACTGCGACGCCGACATCAACTGCAACGCGGTGTCCGGGTTTGGAGTTCCGGGCCAACTCAGGATCGGGAACGATCCAAGAGCCTTCGTGCTCCCCGGCTCGATGTGCGCCACGATGTAGGGCGGCACGATGTTCGAGGGGACGAGAAAACTCGGGTACACCGGCGCCGTGGAGGCTTGCGATCCCGGGGTGGCTTTCAGGCTTTGAGGAAGCGACAGCCAGATGGGCAGCGAGTCGTTGACGATGGGGCCTGCAGGCAGATCCGAGACGGATGCCACCAACTGCGAAGCCAATGCTGGGTAGACCGCGAACCCGTTGTAATGCCACAGATCCGCCTTGGGGAAGTACGGACCTTGCCGGGAAAACGCGATCTGGATCGTGTTGCCCCCCGGGGTTACCCAGTCGGCAATCCACAGCACCCCGTCCGCGATCGCGTTGAATTCGGCGATCTGCTGTTCCGAGGTGAAGGTGATCGCATTCACCCCAAGAGTCTGATCCTCTTCCTGCTCCTGGCTGGTCGCGTAGTGCAGGCTTCCGGTGGCCGTCAGCGTCTGCCCCGCGAGCACCCAGAAGACATACCCATCTTGGGAAATCGTCTGCCGGACGTACTGCTGAAACGTCAGCGTGAGTTGAGCAAGCTGCTCGATGCCCTGATAGAGCGAGCTTTGCAGCCCGGTCATCGAGGTTTCATTCAGGAGCCCGCTCATTTGCTCAGCCACGCCCGGAAGGACTGCTGATACAGCCCGGTGTCAATGAACGCCGGCCGAGCCCCGGGGCGTTTCTTGCCCTTCTTGCGGTGGCTGACTCCACGTTTGGCGGCATCAATCCTTTGACCCGTGATCTTCTGCCACTCGTCGGCGTCCAGATACTTGCGGAACATGTTGTCGATGGCGTCCACGGCCAGGTCGTCCAAACCGCCTACAGGGTTTCCCTGGAGCAGGGATTCCATGCGTTCGGCCACAGCCGAGCCGAGTTCGTTGGCGATTCTCTGCCCATGCAGTTCGTAGAACACCTGCATGACGTGGTACTTCTTCTCCAGGATCTCCGCGACCTCGCCCGTGGTCGAGGCTCCTTTGGCTTCGGGATCGGAGTACGCCAGATCCGTTACGCCGAGATGCAGGGTGGCCATCAGGACACTCCGACGATCGTGGGGCCGTACATCTGGGCATACCCCAGATAGGCGCGTCCGAAAGGCGTCTTGATCAGGTCGAGTTCGGAAAGCGTCAGGTTCTTGAAGAACTCCGGAACCACGAGGGTTTCGCTCGTCGCCTGATCGCCTGAAGCCAGCACCGGCCCTGCAACCAGGCTGTTGAGGTTGTAGGCCTGACGCTTCGAGGCAAAGTACGTCTGATTCGCCTGATCCTGCCCGATGGCCAGCAGGTGATGCAGCCCGAGGTTGTAGACGGCCATGACGTACTGCCCCGCGAACCCGGGAAGACTTCCGATCCCAGGCCCCGTGATCGCCACCTGCAGGGCGTAGTTCAAGGACCACGCCGCATACACCGAATAGGCCGAAGCGGTGGCCGTGGAAACCGCAGTGGTCGGCACAGGACTCACCGTCCCGCTGGTCCCGCTCCACGCCGTGATGTACGTCCCGGATGGGATATCCAAGCCGTTCAGCACCTCGCCTGCCGAAACCGTCCCCGTCGTGCTCGCCGCGGTGATCGCCCCCGAGGTGTCGATCGATACGGTCGTGAGCGTCCCCGCAGGGAAATCCGCAGCGGGAATCCCTTGCGCCAGGCAGTAGGCGTAGAAATCCGCCAGATTGGGCGAGGACGGATCGGTGAACATTTACTGCAGCGGGACCGTGTTGCTTGAGGCCTTCGGGTCCACGGTGATCTTCATCCGCTTGCCCTTCTTGCCCACTTCCGGCTTTTCCTCGGCCATCTCGACCTCGGTCGACAGCGACAGACGATCCCCCGTGGAGGGGTCGCGCATCTTCATGTCGGCAGCGAGTGCCGAGTTCACGGCCTGCTCGACGCTGCGGTTCTGGGCATGGTCCAGGACCTCTTCCAGGCCGTAATGGAACTCGTCCATCTTGAACGCCTTGTCCAGGGCGTAGGAAATCCCCTGGAAGCCACGGATCTTGCCGTGCAGGTCCGAGCGCTCCACGCCTCCGTAACGAAGAAGGTGCGCGATGAACGCCTCTTCCTGCGCCGGGGAAAGGTCCTTGATCTCGCCTTGACGCCCGCTGGAGATTCGGTACACGTAGGGGCTCGCCAGTTCCGGCAGGCGTACGTGCAGTTCGAGTTCTTGGCGGGTCGTGTTGGCTACCCAGATCGTCATGTCAACCTCCGTGGGAAAAGAAAAGGCCCCCGAAGGGGCCGTGGCTTACTGATACTGCATCGACACCAGGGTGATGCCCTGCGGCCTCCAGTTCCACCCCGAGGTTGCGCGCATCTCCAGCACCTGGGTGATGCCGCCATCAGGGATGGGGGTCTGGATCTTGATCGGAGCCGCCACATCGGTGTACTGCACGTTCACCGCATCGGTGGAGGGCTTCATCTCGTTGAACTCGCCGGTATCGATGCCCGAGATGTTCGGGGTCTGGATCTCCGGCGCCGTGATGATGATCAGGTCGGTTCCACCAGCGCCTTGTCCGATCAGCGTGTCGTCGAACGCCCATTCGATCGTGTCGCCGGCCGCCTTGCCCACCTCGTCCGCCGCAGACGCGATGGTCGCGGTGCCCGCGCCTTGACGCTGGTACGAGGTGACCTGCACCACGCTGTACTGCCACAGCAGCAGTTCGCGCTGCGGGCCGACGATGGTGATCTTCGCAGTCTGCGCGCCGCCCGACTGATACATGCGGGTCTTGAGCGCCAGGATCTGCGACAGCAGGAACTGGTACATCGCCCCGTTGTCGTAGGTCAGCACCGTGGTGTTGCCCGAAGGATCGGCCGGCAGGGTCACCGCGGTGGCGCCTTGGGTGTTCAGCAGGCCTTCGTTGTTCGAGGCGTTGTAGCCGTACAGCGCCATCGAGCGAAGCTGCTGGAAGATGCCTTGACGTTGGCCCAGTTCGGTGGCCTGCGGAAGGCTCACGTTGTACCGACCCGCAGCCGCCGTCATGTGGCGGTCGTAGTCGTTGCGGTTGCGCAGCAGGTAGGTCTGCGTGCTGTGGTACGTCGCGTTCAGCGAGGCCGAGGGCAGCCAGTTGGCGCCGAATTGCGCAGCCGACGACTGGGTGCGGATGTCCAGCGCGTTGATGTACACGTACAGGTCATCGGAGCCCAGACGCACGCGCGGGGCGCCGCCTGCGAAAGCCTCCATGAAACCCGAGGGCTGCGCGTACGTGACGATCAGGTCGGGCTCCGAGAAATTCGGGCTGACCTTGACTTGAGCGGGGAAGCTATAGGCCATGTTGGGCTCCTTAGATCTTGATGAGGGCCACTTGCTGGCCGTAATCCCAGTTCACCGCGCCGGTGCCCGAGGTGTAGACGACCGCCTTGGAGTTGTTGTCCACGGCGAGCACCTGCACCGTCGAGGGGAGCTGAACCGTCGAAGACCCGGAAGTCGTGGTCAGGTTGAACGCCGAGGTGTCCCAGTACAGGGTCGTGTTCGTGTAGGCGGTTTCAAGCCCCGCGAAAGCGCCCGAGGCCACCGGCACCGGAATGCGCGCGTTGGAGCCGAAGGAGTAGTACGCCATCGACTGCCCAGCCACCGCGGTGGGAACCGAGTTGCCGGGGACGATCTGCATGTTGATGGCCTGGTCGAAGACCGTGAATCCCTGGATCTGCGAGTTGGTCGCCAGCGCCAGGCTCGCCAGGCTTTGCCCGCTGGAGTTCAGGCCGCCCACCGAGACGGTGACGCCCATGCCGCCCCACATCGGCTGCGTGACGGTCGAGGCGACTTCGCCCGCGGACAGCCACATCCGCGACGTGGGATCGTCTTGGGTCAGGCCCTGGATATAGCCCTGGGTCTGAAGGTCGAAGGAGTTCTGCGGCTGAGTGGTCAGCGCGGGGTTGAACGAGATGTTGGCCATTTAGCGGCTCCCAAAAAGAAAAAGCCGCCCGAAGGCGGCTGGGAAGAGTGGAAGACGATCAGGCGCGGGCCGGATCACGCAGGCGGATCGGCAGGGTGGCGCCCGTCGAGAAATTGCGCCACGCCGCCTTCGGGTCGCCGGTGTACTCGGTGACCATGTGGCCGCTGTCGTTGCGCACGATCTTGCGCAGTTGCCCCGGGGGCAGGTTCTCGGGCTGCTTGGCCGCCACCATCGCATCGGCGTAGATCTGCGCTTCAACGATCTCGAAGGCCGAGCCCGCCAGGCTGTCCACGCGCTCTTCCTTGAACTTCGCGGAGAACTTGCGCAGCCCATCGGCCATGCGCTTGCGGTAGGCGATCGGAGACTCCCCGGGCAGCGGATTGCTCGCCGGCCGACCGGTCACCGCCTGATAGGCAGCGTCCGCACGCGAGCGGGCTTCGGCAAGAGCGTTGCTGTCCTCGAACGTGGGTTCGCGGTACAGGCCCTTCACCTGCGCTTCTAGGGCGGCCAGTTGCCCCTTCAGTTCGCGGTTCTCGCGCAGCGCAGCCGAGTCGGCGCGGGCGCGTTCCTCGGCGTCTTTGCGCTCCTTCTCTTCCTTCTCGGCCGAGTCCTTGGCCTCTTCCTTCTTGCGAGCCTCGAGCTCTTCAGCGGCCTTGTGGGCTTCCTCTTTCTCGGACTCGTCCTTTTTGGCTTCGTCCTTGGCCTCTTCATCCTTGCGCGCGGCGTCCTTGCGCTCGGAATCGGCCTTCTCCATGGCGTCCATGCGCCCGCAGAGGCCGTCCATCTTCTTCATCATGTCGGCCGCCCAGACGGGCATTTCCTCGCTGTCCTTCTTGGCCGCGTCCTCACGCGATTCCGCGCCTTCCAACTTCTTTTCAGCTTCGGTGGTCATAGGATTTACTCCTGAGTCAGTGAAACGCCACGAGGTCCGCCGCCCTTGTCCCACACCCCGACGGGGCAAACCGCCAAGTGGTCGAGATAGGGAGGCTTGCCCTCGATGAGCAACGTCGAGCCGCCCTCCATCGGGACGGATCTCGAATCACCCGCGGCGTCAAGACTGACGGCGGGAGACGTGGAAACGTGGCTGGTCTGCATGAGCTCGGCCGCGTCCCCGTCATAGATGCGCGCGATGCCCCACACGTCATGGACGCTGTGGAACTCGTCGTCGCGCTTCGGGATGTAGGGCAGCACGATCGATCCGATCGACCGGCTGCGGAATTCCTCGGTGTCGAGCATGCCCTTTCCAGGGTGCTCGAAGATCACCGGCAGTCCCTGGCATCGCTCCAGGAACTCGTCGTTCAGGTAGTGCTCGGGCGGGCGGTACACGTACTCGTCATGCGCCGGCCGGAAACTTGCTCCCGTTCCCGTGATCCGAAGATCGAACAGCCACAGGGCGCCGATGCGCTGAGGGCTCGGGAGTTTTCCGTCGCGGATGGCCTTGGCGACATCGAGTTCCGTTTCGAAGTCGGCAGCATCCTTGCGCGCCTCTTTCTCGGCAATGGCAATGGCCTGCTTTTCCGGGTGGCCGGCATGCCGCAGTTCGGCGATGTTGCGGCCAATCGTGGCTTCGGACGATCCGTGCTCCAACGGCATCACGCCACCTTCAACCGGGTTCGTTCCATGACCTTCTTGCCTTTCTCGGTGAGCAGGTCAGCGGGAAGCCGCGACAGCGAGTACAGGTAGGTGAAGTAACACCGGCAGAAGGGCTCTTGCGCCGGCTGTGTGATCTGGTCCGTGTATCCGTTGGCCCCGACCTTCACCAGCCCGTCCTTGTGCGCCCACGAGTCCCGAATCAGGTAGATCCGGTCATCCCTGGCCACATGCTCGGGCCGGGCGTCGTAGTTGGCTTGGTGGACGTGATGCCACTGCGCTGCAATCGCTCCATTCCCTTCGGCAATCGTCTGGTTCACCGACGAGATGAGCTTGTGCCCCTGGTCGATGAGCATCCTTCGCTCTTCGAACGTGCTCGACTGCAGCCGCTTGCCGATGTGCTTTTTGACCTCGCGCAGCTCCACCGGGGAACCTCCCGGGGGTTGGCTCGACGCCCATCCCGCGAATCTGCGCAGCGTGACTTCCACCGCCTGCTCGCGGTTGAGCTTGATCAGATCCGCCGAGGCCAGGATGCGGGCCGTCAGCAATGGGCGAAGCCTCGGAGCTACTTGCTCAATGCCAAAGCGATCCACCCCGGGGTGATACTTCGGAGCTCCACGCACAGCCTTCTTGAACACCGCGTCCAGGGCTGCATGCGCCATCTGCGTGGGCGGTTTCCTTTTGGACTCTTGCCCCAGAATGGCCGCACGAATGGCCTGCATCCAGTACCCGAGCGAGTCGCCTTCGTAGCCGTGTTGCGCGAAGTGCCGGATCGCCTCCGAAAGGATGTCACTCGGCGTCATCGCCAGGCGCCATCATGGGAGGCTCATAAGCCGCCAGCGCATCCGTGTCCAGGATCAGCGGCTCTGGGAACAGGTCTTTCTCGTTGTTCGCCACCTGGGCAAACCAGTCCAGCACGGTCGCCTTGTTCTCCGGGTCGCAAGCCGGAAGGATGCGGTCAACGACTTCGCCGGCCGCCTTCACCCTTGCTTCCGCAGCCTTGGCCTTTTCGCTGTCGGGCTCCGTCAACAGGTTGGGCCAGGTCGCGGTGTAGGCGTCCTTCCACTGCTGATAGGCGGCCTCATAAGCCACCCCACCGTATTGCTGCGGGAAATTCGCCTGGATCACTTCGCGGTAGAAATCCGCGTTCCATGCCTTGCGCATGGTGATCGCATCGAGGAACCTGTACGCCGGCTTCAACTCCAGCCGAACCCGGTCGATGTACTTCGCCACCTGCTTGGCGTCTTCCGAGCCTTCCCCGAATCCTTCCGTCAGCGTCTCTTCGTTGAGCAGAATCGCCGGCATCCCGGAGCCGGTTGCGATGTTTTTCAGGATGTTGTTGCGGCTGTATTCCCCGGCCGTGTGGACGTGCTCGAGGTTCAGGCTCGCAAGATCCTCGTCCACGCCGATCTGCACGACATTGGAAGTCTTCGCCCCTTGAAGGGCGCGCCGCTTGAGGTTGGCGAACGCAAGGGCTACCCGATCCACCACGGAACCGGGAGACTTGCCCTTGTAGACCAGCAGCCCCAGCTTTTCCTGCACCAGGTTGTCGGCGATCATCGACGCGATAAACGTCTTCAGGGGGTAGAACGCCCGCTGGTAGACCGAACGCCCGACGAAGCCGAAGGCTGAATCCGTCCACTGGATCCAGATCGGCTTTTCGTGCATCAGCACGACCGCCTTGGTGTTCGACCACGAATCCGAGCCCACCCGGACCTGCCGCGGGCGCATGAAATCCACCGCCGCTGTGTCCTGGTTCAGCACCAGGGATCCCGCCGTGTTCAGCGGGTCGAAGACGTAAAACGCCAAGTCCTGCTTGTGCAGGTCATCCAATGGCAGCGGCTCGTTTGTCGGCGCCTTCTTGTCGTCCGTGACGACATTGCACGCCAGCGTCCCGATGCCGTAGATCCGAGCGACTTGCCCGGCTTGGTAGGCGATCGCGTCCCCTCCCACCCCTCCGAGGCGGTCCCACTCCTTGCGGAAGGCCTCGATCAGAATTTCTTCAGGAGCCCCGGGGACATTGAGGATGCGCTCCTGGCTCATGGCGAGCTCAAGAGGCTTGTCCACCATTCTCGACCCCAGAGGGTGATAGACGTAGATGGTTTTGCAGGCTTCGTAGCTCGGCGACTCCCCAGGCACGATATCCGCCAGCCCGTTGAATACTCGCATCAGCGCCGACGACCCATAGGCCGACAAGCCGAGGTAGGCGTAGCCCCCTTGGTCAATGCCGCTGTCAATGCTCATGGGTCAGTATCCGTTGCTGTCGCCCACTCCCAGCATCACCCCGTAGGTGAAGCAGTCGAGCAGATCCATTCCGTGAGGGGTCTTCGTGCCGGGCCGGTAACCGCACACCTGGCTGAGCAGGTGGTTGCGGGTCTGCCCTCGGTAGTTCTTCACCTTGTCGTAGGCGTACTGGCTCAACTTCACATCGCCACGGTACACATAGGGGCTCGCAGAAATCGCCCGCGGGTCTTTCCCCAGCGCCGTCAGATCCGCGGGGATTGCCTCGACCTGCAGACCTTTGTTCCTTGCGTGCTGGATGAGCACCGAGCCGGTCGACTTGTCTTCGATGAAAGAACCCGCCGAGCCGTAGCGCGTCCCGCACTCTTTGGACAACTCGTCCAAGCGCATGTACACGCCCGGCAACCACGTCTCAAGCAGGTAGCCTTCGATCTGCAGCACATCCCAGTCCAGGATCGTCAGCGCATGCTCCGCCCTCTTGTCCTTGGCGACGTACACAACTGCCGTCCCGTCATGCTCCAGCGTGTCCTTCACCGCCGTGTCGATCACCGCATACACGGTGTCGCAGCGGGTGGGAGGAACAACCGGCTTGCCGTCAACCAGCAGGCTCGTTTCGCTGAAGAATGCCGAGCCCGACCAGTCGACGAACTCGGCCAGGTATTCCTGCTGATAGACCAGGGGGGGATACTGGTCCTTGAGCTTCGCGACTGCGGCCGCGCTCAGGTGCGGGTTCGAAGATGTCGGGGCGTGGAATTCCTTCCAGCCCAGCTTTTTGTCCGTACAGATCTGGCAAAACCAGTTTTCAGGGTCCAGGCCGTTGGGCGTGCTCAAGGCCCAAGCAACGCCTTCATAGTCCAGCAGGGTGGGGGCAATCGCCTTGTCCCACAGGGCAGCCATGTCGGCGCCGGCAAAGGCAGCTTCGTCCACAATGACACCGTGGTATCTCCGCGACCGCCCGGCCTTCGGGTTGTTCAACGTCCAGAAATCGACCCGCCCTCCCGTAATCAAGCGGATGAGTCCATCTGTCTTGCTGCTGGCCTCCGTGATGGGGCGAAGCAACATCTCCAAGTCCCGGTAGGTCTCGGAGAGGATCTTGTAATCGGGGGCGAACAACCCCCAATATTCACCCTTGGCTGAATATTGGGTAAGGATGGATTCGGCGAGCTTTGTTTTCCCCCACCGCCTCCCGCAGCGGACAACGTTCCGGTCGCTTCGCCGCTTCCAGATTTCGAGCTGCCCAGGATGTGGAGGATCAAGCCGGAGCTGGATCTTCATCGGGCAACCCGCCGTAGATGTTGACCTGCAACTTCAGCTTGTCGGCCCCCTCGCCTGCAGGCGGGTTATCGGCTCGCCATTCCTGGTTGCGCCGGTTCTTGAGCCAAAAGATGCAAGCAGTCGTCTCGGGGGGGTAGAACTTGCGCACGACCGTCTGGACGATCTGATGGTCGACCACCCGGATGTCCACCTCATCATGCTCATAACCGACGGCGCGGGCGTACAGACTGCGCTCCACCCTGTCATCGGCAACATCCTTGCCGGCCTTTAGGGCGTGACAGAATTCGGGATGCGCGCCCTTCCAACGGTGGACGGTGCGCACACTCACTTTGAAAAAGTCTGCAATCTCGACATCTGTCAAGCCGAGCGTCGCAAGCTTCGCGGCCTGCTCTGCATAGATCGCCTTGTAAAGGGTTGGCTGGCCAGGACCAGCCTGCTTGGTCTTGGCCATAGTCGTATGTGATTGCCCGCCCCCGCCGTTTTCTCGCGCTGGAGGATCATCACGGAGCGACACGTAGCGGGCTGCCGGGGTTGACGCCCACTGTCCGGCTGGGGCTGCCGTTGCGGCGGAAGGGGGAACGCCCTGCTGTGCCCGATGGGCGTCCTTGGCATGAAATACGCAGGGGTAAAGATCGTGCAGGGCGCTCGCGGGAACCTTGGGGCTCTCGTCAGCGGGCACGAAAAAACCGCCCGAGGCGTGAACCTGGGGCGGTGTGGGTTGTGAGCGCCCGGCGCTTTGGGCCGCTTCGTTCTACTTGAGTGCCGTACCGGCGCGGCGTTCGGGGGCCAAATCCACCGCGTCCACGAGTGGCGCGCTCACACGGCTGGCGACTGCCCCGTCTCAGGGGGTTTGCCGGCACGTTCCCGGGCATCAATCGCCATGCGTGTGAACGAAAAAGCCGCCTCGGCGTGACCCGGAAGGCGGCTTGCTTGGCGCGAGGGCGAATTCCCACTCATGCCACATACGCTCCATGATGCATGGAAATTATGCAGGCGTCAAGCGCCCTTCACGCACAGCACGGCTTTCAGCATGTGAACGACCTCCACGAGATCGCGCTGATTCTCCATGACGACATCAAGGCGCTTGTATGCCCCGGGGATTTCGTCGAGCACGGCTGCATCCTTGCGACATTCGACGCCCTCCGTCTGCTGTTGCAGATCTTCCACGGTAAACATGCGCTTGGCCTGAGCCCGAGACATCACCCGTCCCGCTCCATGGGAGCAGGAACAGTACGACTGCAGGTTTCCCTTGCCGCGCACGATATAGGACTGCTGGCCCATTGATCCGGGGATGATGCCCAGGTCGCCCTCGCGCGCACGAATGGCGCCTTTGCGCGTGACCCACAGGTTTTTGCCGAAGTGGTTCTCGCGGGCCACGTAGTTGTGATGGCAGTTGATCGCTTCGAGGGAGACGGCGAAGTCCTTTTCGATGTGCCGATGGAGTGCGGCGATGGTCGCCTCCATCATCACCCGTCGGTTCTCCAGCGCGTAGGCTTGCGCCCACTCCACCGCAGCCATGTATTCGCGGAAGTCGTCGGTGTCCTCCGGGATGTAGGCTAGGTCTCCATCGGGCAAGTGGATGAAATACTGCTCCATGCGACGCTTCGCCTTCTCGATGAAGTAGCTGCCGATCATGTTGCCGATCCCACGCGATCCGGAGTGCAGCATGATCCACACATCCTCGTTCTCGTCCACGCACAGTTCGATGAAGTGATTGCCCCCTCCGAGCGTACCGAGTTGAGGCGCGGCTTTCTCGGAAAACTTTTGTAGATCGCCGCCAAACACGGGATTGATGATGGAGCGGAACTGCTCATCCAGAACGGGCGGAAGGCGCTCATGATTCGAGAAGACATCCTCGGCGCGTTGATGGCGCCCTCCCGTGCCCATCGGAACATCGCGCTCGAGCTGATGCCGAATCGCAGCCAAGCTATCCGGGAGATCGGACGCCTTGAGCGATAGGCGCACTGCGTTCATGCCGCAGCCGATGTCCACGCCAACCGCGGCAGGGATGATCGCTTTGTCGGTCGCGATTACGCTGCCGACCGTCGATCCCTTCCCAGCGTGCACATCGGGCATCAGTGCAACACCGTTGCTCGCGATGAAAGGCAGCCGAGCCAGGTTTTTCACCTGCTGCAATGCCGAATCCTCAATGTCGAGGATGGGCCGAACATCGACCTTTTGATCGATTGTCCCGTCCTCCCTCGCGGTCAGGTTGACCTGATACACCTCTTGCCCTCGTGTCCCCACCCACGCCTTGATGGGACGAGCCCCTTCTTCCTGAATGACTTGCATGATTCCTCCGTTGGTTACGCCGCCCTCTCGATCAGCCCCCTACCCTCCAGCCGATCCGTCAACTCGGCCCACGCCTGCGCCTCCAACTTCTCCAGCCACGGCCTGAGCTTCTCGAACACGCGGCTGATCGTCGACTGGTTCACGCTGACGTGCTGGGCGATTTCCGTCTGCGACCAGCGGCCGCCCATGATCGTGCGGATGCTGTGCCGGCGCGCTTGGTAGTGCGTGATGCCCGTCACCTCGCACACCGATGCATCGGTCAGGTACTTCCACGCCCACAAGAAACCCGGATGTTGCGCGCTCGGTGGACAGCGCATGATGAGCACCGCGATGCGTTCGGGCCGCATTCGCTCCAGGTTGTTGAACACGAACATGGCCTCGGCGCAGATTTCCTCCATGCCGTGCAGGCCCGTGTCGAACTTGAGCGTGGCCGGCGGAAGGTTCTCAGCATCCATCAGCCGTTCCTTGCCGACCATCCGGGCAGAGGACGGATCGAACTGATCCTGCCACAGCGAGTGGTTCGGCCTGGCGTGGTCAGCGAGGGCCGCGATCAGGGCTGCCTGGGCATCACGGTAGGGCATTCGTCAGTCCTTTCGATGGAACACGGAACTTGTCAGCGGCTCTTCGTATCGGGCGCATCGCCTCATGGGGTTCACGCCATCCGTTTGAGGGCGCAGCAGCTCGTTGCCGATCCAGAAATCATGGTCGCACCACGCCCGCAGACTGAAGGCGTCCCATTGCCTCCAGAGGCATCCCATGCAGGGCAACTCTTCGTTGCGCTCGGCGGCTTCGCTGGTGGGGTCTCGGTGGGTCACATCGCCTCCAACTTGATCCGAACGCATCCGCCAGGCGTTGCATCCCCGATGCAGATCGTGGTTTCCCGAATCCGGCTGTCGTCGCTGC
>JAEHJW020005032.1_pt1 | contig 26143 bp, 30 predicted proteins | sample 9271431 | NCBI WGS metagenome assembly JAEHJW02 | reverse complement strand
TCAACGCGCCATGCAGTAGGCGCACGGCAGGTCGTCGGCCACGCCGGGATCGGCCAGGACTTCGGACCAGAAATGGAAGAACGTCCCGTTGCGGATCGCGTCGACCCCGCACTCCGGTGTCGCCCGATAGACGTCATGGACGACCCGGGTGTCCCGATCTTGAAGGAAGCGGCCGAGGAGCTCGCGCTTGATGTGGCCCGGTGCCTTCTCCGACCAGGCCGGCAGCGCGGGCGATCGGTAGGCCAGCAACGGCGTCTCAGGGTCGGCTACCTCCGCCGCACTCCAGCGCGCAACTGATTCCCGATGCCACGCATGGTCATCTGGATCGTCGACGGCCCGCTTTGCGAGCTGCGACATCGTCGGCTCGATCGGCTTCGTCTTGGACGCCATGACCTCTCCCTATCTGACTCTGAAGTAGTCCCAGGTAGCGACGCGGTTCCCGACGATCCCCCAGGACGTGAACGCGACGCCGATGTGGGTCGGCGTCATCGTGTAGGCGATCCCCGACGCGACCGTCAGCCAGGAGACGGCGTCCGGTGAGATCGCGAGCTCCCAGGTGTTCACCGCGGCCCACTTGAGGCGCAGGTGGATGCCAACGTCTCCGGTCGCGTCGAGATCGGGATCCGTCGCCGCCGACTCCGCGGTCACGAACTTCCCGCGCCGGATCGTCACGTTGCGACGGCCCTGTGTCGTGTTGCCCGACGAGTACGTCGCGCCGTAGACGTAGTCGGTGGCGTTCGAGTAGGCGGTCCCGTTCGTCATCATCAGGCCGACCATCGGATAGCCGCCCGACGACCCGAGCGAGCGAACGCCGGCCTCGATCGCGCTCCCCACCGCGAAGCCACCCGGGACCGGTCGGAGCTTCGCATGGAACTGGCCCTGGCCGCCGGTGTCCGAGCTGCTCGCGTGGAGGAGCGAGAGGACGTCGGCGGCTTCGGTCCAGACCTGGGAATGGGCCGGTCCGACGTCCACCCATGCCGCGGCGAGCACGCCGTCGCTGAACTCGTCGTCGGCGGGATTCGCGGTCGACCCTCGAGCGATGATCCGATCCTGCCAGGACGCTCCTCCGCCGGCCGCTCGGGGCACCCACAACGAGGAGGCGGCGTCCCACGTCAGCTGGTAGCCGTCCACGAGCCCGGTCAGGTCGACGTTCGTCAGCGCACCGAGCGCCGGTGGCGTGCCCGTGAGCCGGACCATCCGAGCTCCGACCCCGCCGACCAGAGACGGCACGACGCTCCCCGTCGGGTCGATCTTGTCGTAGAGGTAGCCCGGGGTGTCGCCCTGCTCTGCTGCGACGCGACCCGTCGAGCCGCTCGCGGCGCCGCCCGAGGACGAGATCGAGCCGCTCGTCGATCCGATGACGCCCGATGCCGATCCGCCGCCGCCGAGCGCATCGACGATCCGCTTGAGCCGGACGATGTTCTCCAGCGACACGGAGTTGAAGTCGGCGTCGACCTCGTAGTCCCCGCCAGGGATCGCCTTGACCGAGAGCGAGCGGACCCGGACTTTCGCGAGCGAGTACGTGCCCGGGATGTCGAGCGCGACCCAATCGCCGTTGCGGTAGTCGGCGTAGGGCTCGTAGTCGCCGCTCCCGATGCCGTGGTGGAGCGGGACCGACAGCGCGTCCGACGCGAGCGAGACCTCGGCGAGCGCGTTGTCGCCGACCTGCTGGAGCGTGGTCGGGTCGGTCGAGGCGGTGAAGCTGAGGTACCCCTCGCGCCGGCCGATGAAGGCATCGGCTTCGAGGACAGGATCGGTCACCTCGAAGAAGCGCCCGCCGTCGCCCTGGACGAGCATCCGCGTCCGCAGGCCGGCGTCCTGCGCGTCTCGCGTGACCTCGCCCCGGATGTGCTTGCCCGCTCGGAAGATGACGGAGTCGGTGAAGTCGCGCGAGCGGTCCCTCCAGAAGCGGAGCCGGAGATCCGGCGTCATCTCCGACTCATAGCCCATCCCCACGAACTGGCGCCAGAGGTCGAGGAGGCTCATCCCTGCCGGCACGCTCATCGTGAGCGAGTCGGTCCACGGCGCGTTGTCGGAATCGCGGGTCGGCGTGAAGTCCCACGTCAGCTGCGGGATCGCGCCGCGATCCCGCGCCGCGGCGAGCAGCTCGTCGAGGATGAAGGCGGCGGTCACGCCTGAGTACTCGTGGGTCGTCCCGGTGGCCGATGGCCAGCTGGGTGGATACACCGAGCCGCGCTCGAGGTAGGCGATGTTGCCGCGGCCGCCGAGGTCCCAGTACTCGCCCGCCTCGCTCTCGGTCGAGGCGACGACCTTCCGCGGGTTCTCCAGGAAGAAGGCATACCGGTAGACGCCGGCGATCTTGACCTTGACGTAGTTGCCCGATCGGATGATCGAGCCCGTCGCCTTCGGGTCGGTGGTCGGAATCCGGAAGTGGCCTGAGCCGATGTCGCCGAAGGGATCGGTGAAGGCTGGCGCCTGCGCGCCCTCGAGCGTCGCCAGCATCGTGGCGATGTTGTTCCCGCCGTACACGTCGATCTCGATCGGGACGCCGGCGACGGGCGCAGACTGGAGGACCTCGAGGTAGATCCCGTCGGACGTCCGGATGGCCACGTCAGGTCTCCTCGCGGACGATGACCAGGCCCGAGGTCGCCGCGGCCGGGAGCGTGACCGTCGCCGCCTTCGTGATCGGGACGCCGCTGTTCGCCGGGTAGAGGTTCGGCGAACGGTTCGCCCAGAACACGATCCCGAGGTCCGTCACCGCCGGCTGACCGAAGTTGAGCCAGACCCGCGACGTCTCCGCCAGGTCGTCGAGGTCCTCGTAGATCCAGACCTCGTAGAGGCCCCGGGTCCCGGACCCGCCTGACGCGATCCGGACCTCGACGTAGGTCGTCGTCCGCGGAGCCGGGAGCGCGTAGAGCGTCCGCGTCGTCCCGACCGGGTACTCCGTCCCGACCGGAGCGCCGGGCGGAACCGCGCTGCCGCCGTTGATGTTCGCGCCGCCATCGGAGAAGCGGAACTCCGGCACGCCCCACGTTGAGCCGCTGCCCTCGAGCGCGACCGCGACGATCTTCTTCGGCGCCCCGAAGGTGAAGCGGATCCACGCGCCCGCGCCCCCGTTGGACGCCCAGAACGTCGAGGCGAGCCGATCGACCGCGTTGCCGGCGACGTTCGAGCCGTTCGTCGAGTCGACGGTGCTCGTCGCGCCCGCCGCGACCTCGACGAGCTCGCCGAAGCCATCGCCGTAGAGGTCGACCTGGCCGCCCGCGTACTGCTCGGTCGGGTCGATCCTCATCAGCCAGGGGAAGACTTCGCCGTCCCGCGTCGCTTCGTAGAGGTAAAGGCTGCGGGCGAGAACGGCCAGGGCCTGGATCGCGCGACTCTCGTAGAGGTAGAGGTTTCGGGCCAGGACGGAGATCGCCTGGAGCGCCTTGTTCTCGTACAGGTAGAGGCTCCGGGCCGCGATCGTTGTTGCCTCGACGCTCTTGTTCTCGTACAGGTAGAGCGAGCGAGGGATCCCCGCCCCGCCCTCCTGGGTGAAGCTGAACGTCGCTGCGTACCGGCCGGTCACGCCTACCGCCCCGCCGACCGCCGCGGTTGAGCGGGCGCGCCAGAACCACTGGCCGTTCGTCGGCGTTGCGGGCGACCACGAGGCGACCTGACCGCCGAAACCGTTCACCCCCGCGCTGGTCACGAGCGCTGGCGACGTGAAGGTGCCGATGCGATCCAGGTAGAAGGTCGTCGTCGACCGCCGCGCGAGCGGGTCGACCGGACGGGCTTGTGCTTGGAGCGTCCCGGTGTTCGTCGTCGCGTTCCCGGGCGACTCGAGGCGCGTGTCAGCGCGCTTCGCGAAGCAGCCGAGGATCGCCGCCGCCGGGCTCAGGCCCACGATCAGGAGCCCAGGAGCGTGCCGGTGAAGGCCTTGTTGACGCCCGCCGCGTGGAGGACCTGGACGACGCAGCTCTGCGTGTTCGGGATCGTCGTCGGCGCGTCGTAGATCTGCGCCGAGTCACCAGCGAGCGCGGCGACGCCGGCGATCGTCGTCACCCCGTTGATCATCATCCGCGCCTCGAAGGCGACCGTCGCGTCGTCGCACTTCACGGCGAACCCGATCACCTGCTTCGTCCCGTCGCCGGTGACGCTGGTGACGGTCGTCCACGTCGCCGTGGAAACCGTGACCGCGGAAGCGTTCGCGAGGGCCATGGGTCTCCCTCCTCCTACGTGTAGCTGGCGACGGTGGTCACGATCCGGGCGAAGCGCGGACCGAGGAGGTTGCCGGGAGCCGGAGTCGTGCAGCGGACGTACATCGTTGCTGACTGCGCGCCTGGCCCGAGCGAGGCGATGTTGATCGTCACGACCCACGTCGCGCCGTCCGTGGAGATCGCGAAGTCGGAGTCGTTGCACTGGACGTTGATCGAGTTGGCGGTCTTCGTCGCGGACGTGTTCTTGAGCCGGAACTGGCGGACCACCGTCGTGCCGAGCGGCTGGTCCCCGAAGTCCTCCGGCGCCGCGTACTCGACTCCGGGCGTGGTGTCGTGGTCGATGTAGATCACGTCGTCCGGCGTTTGCCCTGCGACCTTCTCGCCGTAGAGGTGACAGACGATCGGGTTGATGGTGCCGTAGGTGTTCTGGATGCCGTAGTAGATGCGGATGACCTTCTTGCCGCCCGTGAACGACAGCGGCGCGATGTTGGCGCGCCACTTGTCGAGGCCGCGAGGCTGCATGACGACGCCGGTGACGCTCGGGAACTCCCAGGTGCCATCAACGCCGTTGACCGAGTCGTTGGAGCCCGCGATGGCCTGAACGCCGTACGCGCCCGACCCCTGCCCGTAGGAGCCGGTCGGGGCGTCGGTCATGATCACCATCGCGGTGACCTCCCGCATCTCGGGGAAGAACCACCACACCGCGCGCCCGGCGTTGGCGACCGAGATGGGTGACGAGAGGCTGTTGTAGACCGAGTCGTTCAGTTCGACCCTGTCGCTGCCCGACATGTACGACGAGATCCCCTGGGCCCACACGACTGCCCATTGGTTCTGGTACGTGTTCCAGTCGCCGTAGGACGCGCCGACGCCGACGATGGTCCCGTCGTTGTCATAGGGGATCCGGCGGTCCGGGAGTGCGGTGTACGGCATCGTCAGGACCTCACAGGTACGGAGGCGAGAAGGTGACCGAGAGCGAGCCGCCGGGGGTTGTCGCGCTGACCCGCAGTGTCTGGGCCCCGGGGTCGAGCTCGAGGAAGCGGAAGGCGCCCGAGTGGCGGATCGAGCCGATCGCGTTGGCACCGTCGTTCGTCGCGGTGAACGCCGCGACGTCGATGAGCAGGTGCTTCGCCGACGCGACGGTGACGAGCGCCTCGACGTACTGGCCGTTGCCGACGTTGGTCACCCGCGGGTTGGCGACGGGCCCGATGAAATCCAGGAGGACCTTGCCGCCCCGGACGGTCCCCGGGTGGGTGATCGCGAGGTCCGTCGGCGAGGCCGGTGTTGCGCCCGACACGACGACGTCCGCGCCGTACAGGTACGGATCGGCGAGCGCGAAGTCGACGACGAGGCCGAACAGCTCGCCCGAGACCGGATCGGTGAAGGCCGACACGTCGACGACCTCCGCCATCGCGGTCCGGCTCGAGGCGTCCGGGAGGGTGCGGACGAGCGCCTGCTGCGCCCGTCGACCGAGGACGGCGTAGAGCTCGTCGAGGTTCTTGCGCGCCTGGCGGCGGTTGGTGGGCTCGACGAGCATGCCGGCCACCGACAGCGGGTTGACCCACAGGCCCAGGGCGAGTCGCCTGGCGTCGGCGAGCTTGCCCATCGGCCGCCGACCCGGGAGCCCGGTGAACGGCGCATCGTCGCCGCGGAGCTTCGGGAACTCGTCGGCGCCGGACACCTCGCGGACGAGGTAGGCGTAGCTCGACAGGTCGAGCCCGCCGAAGGTCCAGCGGTCGGCCGAGATCGCGAGCGTCGTCATGCCAGGACCCCGAACGCGGCGAGCTTCTGGAGCTCCCGCTTTGTCGAGGTCGACGCGGGCTCTGGCGCCGGGTTGTAGACGTTCACGGTGAGCGCCCGGCCGCCCGGACCCGAGCCCTGCGCGGTGGGCGTCGCCAGCACGGCGCGGCCGGCCCGGATCGCAGCGGACTCAGGCGCCGGGATGATCATCTCGCCCGCGTGGACCAGTGCGGTCATGTCCCGCGGCACGAACGGGCTGCCGACAGCGAACGAGGGAAGCTCGATCTTGGGGAGGTCGATCGAGACGCCGGCCGAGCTGATGTGGAAGGGACCGATGTCGATCTTGATCGAGCGGAAGGCGTTCGTGACCACGTCGAGGAGCTGGCCCGGGAGCGAGGCCATCCCCCGGATGATCCCCTTGACGATCTCCGCGCCGATCCCGATCACCTTGCCCGGGATCGAGAGGAAGAACCTGACGATCTCGCCGACGAATGACCCGACCGTCGAGACGATCCGGCCGCCAAGGTCGATGAAGAAGCCGGCGATCTTCCCGACGAGGCTGACGATCCGCCCGGGGAGGGCGAGGTAGAACCCGACGACCTCGCCGATGAAGCCCGTCACGATCCCGATGATCCGGCTGCCCAGCGTCGCGAACTGACCGGCGACCTCGCCGATGAGGCCGACGATCTTGCCCGGGATCGAGAGGACGAACCCCACGACCTGGCCAACGAGGTCGAGGACGATCGAGGCGACCTTGAGCTGGAGCCCGATCCACTGCTCCACGAGGGCCACGAAGAAGCCAGCGACTCTCCCCGGGATCTCGCCGATGATCCCGACGATCGCCGAGATCGCGCCCGAGACCGCGTCGACGGCCGCCCCGAATGCGGTCGCGAAGACGTCACCCAGGGTTCCCAGGAAGTCGCCGATCGCCGCCAGGATCGACCCGACGAACTCCGCGATCTTGCCGACGATCTCGGGGTTGGCGATCAGGAAGGCCACCGCGGCGACGAGCGCCCCGATGAGCAGGACCGGCAGGAGCGCCATGCCAATCGGAATCGCGGCGGCGAGGAGGCCGCCGAGCGCCGCCCCGGCCGTGGTGATGATCGGCGTCAACGCGGGCAGGAGCGCGGAGAAGCCGAGGATGAGCGGCCCGAAGTTCGTGCCGATCTCGGCCAGCGCACCGCCGAAGTTCTTGATGACGAGCTGGGCCTGATTGCCGAACCCAGCCTGGATGGTGTCCGCCGCCTTCGTCGTGGCCCCGGCTGCCTCGTCGAGGCTGACCCGAAAGTCACCGATCTTGCCCTGGGCGAGCGCCTGGGCGAGCTTGGGGCCAGCCTTGGCGCCGAACAGGTCGGACGCCAGCTGGGCGCGCTTGAACGGGTCCTCCGTGGCGCTGATCTGGTCGATGAGCGTCTGGAGCTCAGCGGGGCTCTTCACCTTCTTGAGGGCCTTGGTGAGCGCTGCCGGAGCGGCCGCGGCGTCGACGCCTGCCGAGGCGAACATGTTGAGCAGGCCAATCCCGTCATCGACCGTGAGATTGGCCGCATTGAGTGCCGGCGCCATGGCCGTCAGGGCGTCGATGTTGCCGTTGATCGACTCGCCGTAGCGCTGGTGCGACGCCACCAGCTGGTCCATGATCCCGGGCGCCTTCGAGGCGTCGAGGTTCAGTGACGCCAGGAGGTCGTCGAACCGGCCGGCGGCCTCCGCACCTGTGCCGCCCGCGACCTGCGCGAAGTCGAGGTAGCTCTGGGCCGCCTGGTCCGCCGCGTCCTGGGTCAGCCCGAGGTCTGTGCGCAGGACCGCGAGCGTGCCGCCGATCTCGCCGAAGCTCTGGAGGTTCGTGCGGAACAGCTCGCCGATCGTCGACTGCGCCTTGGCGGCCTCCTCGGTGGTCGCGCCGGTGTCGGCCGCGAACTGCGTGACCGCGGCGTTGAGCTCGGCCCCGCCCTTGACGGCGACGGCGAGACCCGCGCTGAGCGCCCCACCGATCGCGCCGCCGATGCTCGCCTTGAGTGCGGTCCCCATCGACACGCTGTAGCGCTTCCCGGCCGCCGCCCCGGCCTTGTCGCCAGCCTTGGCAGCGTCGAGCTGCAGCTGGCCGTCGTCGCCGCGGAACAGGAAGAAGAGGTCGCCGATGGAGGCCATCAGTGGGTGAACTCCGTGCCCCGGGCGACGTGGCCAGGGAAGTCGCGCAGCAGCTGGCCGAGGCCGCGGGTCGCCGTCGAGCTGCGCTGCTCGGCGTCAGGCCGGAGATAGGAGGGGACATGGGCCCCGCCGTGCGCCTTGGCCTTGCCCGTCGCGACGTTGCCCGCGACGTAGCCGTCACGGACGCCGACGTAGAGCTCGGCGAGCCGTTCCCGGCCCTCTCGTGCGAGCCGGCGCTGGCCGGCCGTCCAGAGCATCTCTAGCTGGCGTCCGTCGAGCCGCCGCTCAAGGGCGAGCGGATCGAGGCCCCAGTGGGCGAGGGCCCACTCGTAAAGCTCGGCCCTGGTGACGGTGCGCCCGCCGGACCGCCCGGCACTCCGGCCCGCCGATCGAAAGGGAAGACGGCCTCGACGCACGCGGTGAAGATCGGGCCGAGCTCGCGCGGCCAGGCGTGCTCCTCGAGCCACTCGCGACCGCCGAGGGCCCCCGTCCGGTCGTAGGCCACGATGAGCTCGAGCATCGTGTCCTCGGCGAGCTGGAGCTTCTCGGGCATCCCCGCCCAGTCGTTCGCGTCGATCTGCAGTCCGGCGATCGGGGCGACCTCGGCGGCCAGGCGCTTGCGCCAGTCGCGGGCGTCGCGGATGGGCAGGGTCGGCATGGTCTTCTCGATTCCGCCGACCGTCACGGTGAGGAGGCCCGCGAGGACCTCCTCTTCACTGGCGGTCATCGGATCAGGCCGGGATGCGCAGGCGCCAGGACGGCAGGGCGAGGTTCGCCCCGTCACGCCGGGTGCCGAGCGAGACCTTGATCGCCGCCATGCTCTCGTCGCCGAACGTGACCTCGGCGGCGTCGGTCTTGCTGATCGCGTTGTAGAGGTAGAGCTCGTAGTAGTCGGACGGGCTCTGGGCCACGAGGACGAAGTCGTTGTAGGCCGAGAGCGGCTGGCGGCGGACGGTGCCTGGGGTGATCTCGGTCTTGCCGTCGCCGACCGTCTCGACGACCGCCACGCCGCTGGCGTGGGCTTTGAGGAGCGGGTCGCGGAACCCCAAGCCGGTGCCACCGGCCCCCGCGGTGCCGACGACGTCGATCCGTCGGTACTCGGCGAGGGCACCGGCGACGTTGATCCGGATGTAGTCGCCGACCGCCGCGTTCGTGACCGCGACCACCTTGACCGCCGTGTCGCCGATCGCGGCCGCTGCGGCGAGGGTTGTCGTGAGCGGGGTGCCGCCCGCGTCGGTCGTCGGGAGCGTCGCGGACTGGGCGCCGAGGACCGCCAGGGCGAGCTTGGAGCCCGCGAACTCGGGCATCGTGAACTCGGCCTCGGCGCCCGCCTTGCTGATGTAGTCCATCTCGCGGATCGGCTCGAGGACGCCGTTGAAGTTCTCGGACGGGTTGAACGTCGTCTGGTTCACCCGGAAGACGACGTCGTCGACCGTCGCCCCGATGCTCGACCAGGGGCCGGACGCCCCGATCGAGCGGTAGTAGACCTCGGCCGCGCCGATGATGTACGCCTTGGGATCGATGACGAGTCCCATGCCGGTGCTCCTTTCGCGTCAGGTGGCCGCGACGACCTGTGTCGCCGCGAACAGAGAGATGACCCCGTCCTCGTGGGGCTGGCCGGTGTCGGGATCCGTCTGGGCCCCCATGCCGGCGTCGTCGAAGCTGCGGTGGATGAGCACGCCGGTCGCTCCAATCCGAGGCCCGACGTTGTGGATGGCCTCGGACACCGCGCCGTACAGCGCGGCCGCGTCGGCGAAGCTCGTGCCGTAGCAGCGCACGCCGATCCGGACCTCCTGCACGGGGGCCCGCTTGTCGCGAGCTGAGCCCAGGCGGACGAGGACGACGAAGCGCAGGAACGGGCTGGCCGCGTCGCCCGGGGCAGGCTCGCCGCCCCGGATGCGCGTCGTGAGCGCCGCGACGGCGCTGTTGTCGCGGATCTCGCCGAGCAGCGTGTCGAGGGGATCGATCACCGGAGGGCCGCCAGTCGCTTCGCGGTCGCCGCCTTGATGAATGGCTCCGCGCCCGACACGGTGGAGAGGAGGGCCGGCGTCAAGAACGGCCGGGCCGGCTGGTGGACCGTGCCGAGTTCCTGGAACCGGGCCGGGAACGGGAAGCCTCCGGCGACCGCGACGCCCATGCTGCGGACCTTCATCGCCGAGGGCTTCTTGGCCGCCCCGCCGACCTTCTTGCCTGCGACGTAGGCGACGGTCCCGCCCGCTTCGATGAGGCCCGCTCCCAGGACCGGCGCGTCGGGAACCTTGGTCGCCGCGATCACCGCATCCGCGAGCGCGAGCAGGCCGTCGGCCAGCCCCAGCGTGACCGCGTCGAGGGCAGCCCGGTTGAGCACGACGCGGTTGTTCTTGCGGGCCATCAGACGCCCGCCTCGATGAGCGTGAGATCGATCGTCAGGTGGTGCCGGGCACCGATGAGGCGGATGCCGGTGATCTCGAAGCGACGCCCGTCGTCGGGCTCGAAGCGGATCCGGTCGCTCGCCCGCAGGTCACGCGGCCGCGTGCGGAGCGTGTGATCGGAGACGACGGCGCCCGCCCCGTGGAGCGCCGCCACCTCGCGGGCCGACTTCGGCTCGAGTCTGCCGCGGAACGTTGCGAGGGTGGCGAACGTGCGGGACGGCTGGCCATAGGCGCCGATGGCCCCCGGCGTCGCCCGCTCGACCGCGAGCGTGTGGATCAGGAGCCGATCGAAGCTCATGCCGGCTCCAATGACGAGCGGAGCCGAGCGGAGTAGGCCGGCCGGCGGAGAAGCACGCCCCGGGCGAGGGCGAGCCGGCCCAAGCGGACGGATGCGTCGCCACGGTTGTAGCTGTAGTCGCCGATCGTCTCGGCGTCGCTGCCGGTCTCGGCGAGCGTGCCGCGGACGAGCTCGATCACCGCGTGACGCAGGACGTCCGCGTCCGTCGGCGTGTACGTGACAGCGACCGGGCCTGTCCAGGTGCCGAGCTTGCTCGCGGAGTCGGTCCACGGACCCGGCCAGGGGACGCTGATCCGGCGGATCAGCCCCGTGGCCGGCACGAACCACAGATCAGTCTCGGGCACCAGCACCGCGTTGTCCGTGACCGTAACGGCGTCGGTGCGCCGCGGGATGTAGATCGGGGCATCGGGAAGCACCGGGCGGAAGGTCTCGGTGCGGACGCCCGTGAGCGGCCCGATCCGAGACGCCAGCCAGCCCTCCTCGCGGTCGAGCACGGCCTGGAGGTCGACGTCGGTGAGGCCCGTCTCGACGAGCGAGCGGACCTCACCGAGCATCACGAGGGACATGACGATCGCTCCCGTGCCTTCCGGTCAGGCGACCTTGACGTTGCGGAAGACCGCCGCGGCCTTGGTCGCCTTGAGGGCGACGGCCACGGGACCCATCTCGACCTCGCCCGTCTTCACCGCCCCGGCGGTGGAGAAGTCGGGCAGCCACTGCTTGACGAGCGACCCCGTGACCGCCACGCCGTGGAAGCCGTCCAGGCCGAAGCGCACGGCGTAGATGTCGGTGAGGCCGGTGGCCGCGGTGCCGGTGCCGGTGCCGCCCGGGGTCGTGGTCGTCACCGCGACCGCCGGGGTGGTGCCGCCGGTGAGCGCCGCGCCGCTCGCGGTCATCTGCGGGACGTTGATGCCCGCATACGTGCCGCCGAAGGTGACGACGACGGGCGTACCCGGGAGTGCGCCGCCGGTCGCGGTGACTTCGCCGGTGGCGATGTTCGGGAGGGCCTCGAGGGCCGAGACGACCGCCGCCGCGGCCGCGTTGTAGGCGATCGGTGCCGTGGTCTGGCCGGCGAACGTGAGGGTAAACGTGCCACCGGTCGGGGTGCCGGTGATCGTGACCGTCTGGGCCTCGTTGGTCCCGCCATACGTCGCCACCACGTCCGCCGACACGCCGGCCTTGGCGCCGAGGTCAACGATCGGGATGTCCCGGAACGTCGCGATCGGCCGCCCGAAGGCGTCTGTGGTGGAGCGGAGCTGGCCCGAGAGGGCGGCGATGAGCGAGAACCAGGACGCGGCCGTGGAGTTCATCAGCAGCGCGTCGGGCGACCCGTCCATCAGTCCCAGCCAGGCGTTGAGGCGCTGGACCACCTGGAGCGCCAGGATCTGCGTGTTCACCGCCGTGAAGTCGAGGACCGGGCCGCCGCCGATCTCGGTGGACGAGCCCGCGAGGGCCTTGGACAGGCCGTCGAAGCCGTCGGTGGTCACCGCGCTGTCGCCGTTGATGACTTGGTCGGCGAAGTACGCCTTGGTCGCCTTGATCAGCTGATCGAGCTGGAAGGCGACCTCGCTGATCGCGCCGACATCGGCCAGCACGCGGTCGATCTGGAAGCTGCCGCCGAGAGGGCGGAGGTTGGTCGTGTACTGCGCCTTGGTCACCTCGGCCGGCGTGTACTCGGCGTTGAAGGCGCGGAACGCCGCGCCGCGCTGGGTGATCTGGCGGGTGTAGCCGTAGACGAGGGTCGAGCCGCCGCCGGCGGGGTTGACGGCCTGGTCGAACGGCAGCCGGTCGAGCAGGAAGCTCGACTTGCGGAACTCGTCGATGACGTTGCGGTCGAGGTCAGTCGCGGCGTTGAGGCTCGCCTGGGCGAGGGTCACAGGCACGGTGGTCGGTCCTTTCTATCGCCCGGCGAGCCGGGCGGTCAGTGCTTCTGCTCGTAGTGGTCGCGGATGGACGACTCGAGATCCTTCGGTCGGTCGAGTTGCGGCGTCTGAACGCCCCGGGTGACGGTTCCGGCGGACGCGGTGACGAACAGCTCGGGAGCGTCCTTCTTGAGCTGGGCGATCGCCTTCTCGAGGTCGGTCACCCGGCCCTCGTCGTCGACCGCGAGGGCCGCGAAGAGGTCGGACTTCATCGCGAGCTCGAGGACCGCGTCGTTGGCGAGCCCGGCCGAGCGCAGCGCGGAACGGACTTCCGCCCGGCGGAGCTTCGTCTCGAACTTGGCGCGCTCTTCGGCGGCCGCCTCGCGCCTGGCTTGGGCAAGCGCCTTCTCCTGGTCGGTCTGGGTTGCGGACCGGAGATCGGCAAGTTCGCGCTCGGCGGCTTCGGCTCGACGCTGCGCATCGCGCTCAGCGGAGCGAAGTTCGCGGAGGACCTTCTTGCCGGCCTCACCGAGATCGTCCTCGCCCGTCGCGGGCTTGGGCTCGGCTGGTGCCGTGGTTGCCGGACCGGCCTGCACCGGCGTCGCGCCAGTGCCGGGCGTCGCGCCCGTGGTCGTGTCTTCTGCCATCGAGGGTAGCTGCCTTTCTCCCCGTGTCAACGGGGACTGCCGGGGTCGATTGGACGGGTGTTCGGTTTCACGGGTTGACCTGCGCACCGGGCGCCACCATCGGCATGACCACGGGTGGCTGGACCGGTGCGGGCGGTGGAGCCGCGGCGATCAGCCGCTTGATCCGGGCGATCTGCTGCGGCGAGTAGCCGAGGCCTTCCCACAGGATCTCGTCGGGGATGCCGAGGCTCTTCTGCTTCACGAGGGCGTCGGTGTGGACGGCCTCGGTCCTGCTTTCCGGGTCCTGCCAGATGATCTCGGACGCGGTGTCGTTCGCCCGCGGGTCGCCCCGGAAGGCGAAGTTGAGGCGGAAGACCTCTTCCCAGGACTCGCCCTTGTTGAGCATCGAGTCGGCGACCTTGGCCATGAGCCCGGTCTCGGACGACTTGAGCGACTCGCCCGAGGGCGGCTGGCCCGACTGCGGGAGGAGGTAGTGGTAGGGCGTGCGGCTGATCGCGCCCAGGTGCTGGACCTCGGTGTCGATCCCGGCGTAGATGGGCGCGAGGTCGGTCTGCTCGAACTCCCCGAACTCGACCTTGGGCGGGTTGGGGTCATCGGGGTCGGGCGGGGGGACCATCCACAGGCGGTCGACGGCCGAGCGGAACGGCTCGACCGGCTGGCCAGTCTCCGGGTCGACCGGGATGTCCATGCCGATGATCCAGCGCTGGCGGAACGACGCGAACTCGGACGAGATCAGGGCGTCGGCGCGGAGCTTGTTGATCGCGTCCTGGTTGCTCATCACCATCGCGATCTCGGACTGCCCGTCGCCGGCCAGGCGGGGCCGGTTGACGATCGGCACGATCGGGACCACGCCGAGCGGGTTCGCCACGGGCCACGACTCGGTGGCGATCTCGTCCCGCGTCCAAGTCGCGACTGACGCCCACGCGGGAGCGCTGAACCACGCCGCCTTCTGCTCCGAGTGGAACTTGTAGATCCCGTCGGGCAGGTAGAGCTCGGCGCGGTAGCGGCCGTCGTCGTCGAGCCAGCGCTTGAGGGCGGCACGCCGCTTCCAGCTCTTGCCGGGCTCGGTCTCGACGACGACCTGGAGCGGCGACTCGATCGTCACCTCGGGCAGGTGCGTTCCGGAGTCCGGCCAGACAAGCGCGTAGGCGATCCCCTTGACGAGCGATTCGGTGTGCGCCTTCTGCGACTCGGCATCGAGCCGGTTCTCCTGCCACCAGCGCCAGGCGTCGGCATCGCCCTCGGGCGCATCGCCGATCCGGATGCCCTGGACGTGGAGACGCTCGCGGTGGGCGTCGACGACGAGGGCCATGAAGTTGGACGAGAACGCCGGGAACCGGTCGCCGAACGCCTGGCGGAACTTGGCGGACGCGAAGGCGAGCGGCTGGACGCCCGCGTAGTAGTCCTCGAAGCGGGTCATCGGTACGCGCCGATCGTCGAGGCGCCGACCAAGTCGGGCGAGCCACCAGTCGAGGGAGCCCGGGACGAGGGTCCGGGTGGGGTCGAGCATCGTCAGAACCCCACCGGCGCCCGGGGCGTGCGGACGAACGGCGTCGGCGGCTCCTGCATCGCCATCGCGACGGCACGGACCATCGCCACGGCAGCCACGTTCGGGCGCGTCGAGCCGTGCTTGGAGCGGGTGATCTTCATCCCGCGGTCGGTCAGCACCGCGGTCGTGTTGGCGACGTGTTCGGCGAGGATCGGGTCGTCGTCGTGGACCAGGCGCCCGGTCGTGATGAGCTCGTAGGTCAAGGTCGAGGGCGGGCCCATGACCGCCGCCGTCATCGGGACGTCGACCATCGCGAGCCCGTCCGACTCGAGCATCTCGGCCGACTCGCCAAAGGCCAGGCGATCGAAGGCGAACGCAGGCCCAGCGAGCGCCCGCTTCGTCCGCTCGTCGCGGGACTGCGCCAGGGGGAACTCGACGCGCAGGCCCCTCAGGCGGACGCGCATCGCCTCGGCGCTGGCCATCCCGGTCGCGGACTCCGGGGCGAACACCTGCGCCCTCACCACGACCCGGTCCCCCTGGCGCTGCGCGACCGCGACCGCGCCGAGCTCGCCGCCGGGGCTGCGGTCGATGCCCACGCCGACCGGGAGCGCGACGCTGAGCGGGAGGTCGCCCTCGGTCGCCCGCCAGGCGCCCTCACGGAGCCAGGTGTCCTCGAACCCGACGAACTGGTTGAGGTGGTAGCGGCGCCATTCGAGGAGCGCGCCACGAGCCTTGAGTCGGGCGAACTGGGCGCCCAGGTACTTGCCGTCGTGCAGCCACGAGACGGGGTTCGCGGCGTACCAGACCGCGGGGTCCTCGATGTCGGCGTCGCGCGGGGCGCCGTACCAGTAGATGAGCGTGCCGTTCGTGCGGTCGCGGTAGATGAGCAGCGATCCCCGGTCCTCGAGCTCGCCGGATCCGGTGAACATCGAGTCGAAGAGCTCGGCGAGGATGCCCTCGCCGGCGACGCCGGCGGTCGTGATCCACAGCGTGAAGGGCTGCTCGCGGGCGCCGGTGCCGGTTGTGAGGGCCGTGTAGAGCTCGGCGCTGCGATGGGCGTGGAGCTCGTCGATGATGTTGGCCGACGGGTTGAGGCCATGCTGGAGCGCGGCATCAGACGACAGGGAGCGCATGACCCCGCCGTTGCGGGGGCACTCGATCGCGTACCGGTGCGGGACAAGGCGGTCGAGCAGGAGCGGGCTGCGCTGGACCATGCTCCGGGCCTGGCCGAGCACGATGCCGGCCTGGTTGCGGGCGGCAGCGGCGACGTAGACCTCGGGTTCGGGCTCGCCGTCGGCGTCGAGCATGTACAAGCCGGCAGCGCTGGCCATCGTCGACTTGGTGTTCTTGCGGGGGATGCCGAGGCCGACCTCGTTGTAGATGCGGAGGCCGGTCGCGGGGTCGAACTCCAGGGCCTCCCACCAGAACTCGCGCTGCCAGTCCTCGTAGATGAGGGGGCGTCCGGCCCAGCGGCCCTTGGTGTGGCGGATGTACCGCTCGCAGTACGCGGCGAAGTGGGGGCCACCGGAGAGGGCGTCGGGGACCACGGCTCAGCCCACATCGCCGACCACCCGCAGCCTCGGCGGCAGCCCGATCTCGGCGGTGAGCGCGTCGAGCGCGTGCTCGGGCTCGATCCGCAGGCCCACCCGCGCCGAGGGCGACAGGCCGAGCTCGCGGGCGAACTGGCGGATCTCGTCGGCGTTGTCGCGGGCGACCTGGTGGAGCGGGTTCTTCACGAGGTTCCCGTCGCGCGAGACGATCGGCCCGGACTGCGCGTACAGGCGCGCCGCTTGGGCGTAGCGACTCACCGCCTCGCAGTAGCAGCGCAGGACGTCGGCGTCGGCGGCCCGGATGACGCCTGTGTGGCGCATGTCGCGCATGACCCGCCGCCAGACGGCCTTCGCCGCGTCGTCCATGTCCGCGGGCATCTTCGGGACGTCCGGAGACGGCATCGGCTCGCGCAGGTTGAGCCGGCTCGGGCGGGTCTCGCCGCGGAGCTGCTTCACCTTCGTCGGGATCGGGGCCGGGCCGCGCCTACCCATCGACGCGCTCCGCCGCTCGCCCCGTGAAGTTCTGCCAGCGCTCGATCGCGACCTGGACGTACTTGGGGTCGATCTCCATCGCGTAGCAGCGCCGGCCCAGGGTCTCGGCCGCCATGAGCGTCGTGCCCGAGCCGCTGAACGGCTCGTAGACTGCCTCGCCCGCCCGCAGGTGGTTGCGGATCGGGATCTCGGAGAGGACCACGGGCTTCTGGGTCGGGTGGTCCTCCTTGTGCTCCTTGGAGCCGGATCCGATCCGCTTGGGCGACGGGGCGCGCCAGATCGTCGCCTGGTCGTGCTCGCCGATGAAGAGGTTGGGCACGCCGGGCCGCCGGACCACGAAACAGGGCTCGTGGGCCCAGTGGTACCAGGAGCGTCCGATCGAGAAGAGGCCCTTGTCCCAGATGATCTGCGCGACGAGCTCGAAGCCGATGTCGAGCAGGCCCGCCAGCACCTCCTGGGTGTGGGCGCTCGCGTACCAGATGTAGCCGACCTGGAGCGAGGGCACGAGGGCGAAGGCCTCGGACCAGTCCGCCCGGACGTCGCCGCTGATCGACGTGTGGCGGTGGCCCGCGGTGCGCCCGTGGGCGCCACGGGTGGCCCGTGTGGCGTCCTCGTCGTCGGGCTGGCCATCGGGGGCCTCGCGCATCATGTACGGCTTCGCGGCGCCCGCGACGACACCCCAGCCGCGCACCCGCTTCCGCGGCCCGTTGTAGACGCCGTCGCGCCAGGTCTGGTCGAGCTGGACCCCGTAGGGCGGGTCCGTCGCGAGGAGCGTGGGCTCCGCCCCATCCAGCAGCCGCGCCACGTCGTCTGCGTTCGTGGCGTCACCACACAAGAGGCAGTGGTCGCCGAGGCGGTAGAGCTCGCCCGGCTTGACGTAGGGCTCCGCGGGCGGCTCGGGCACCTCGTCGGGGTCGGTGAGGCCCGCCTTCGGGTCGTTGCCCGCGAGGTCGCCGAGGAGGGCGAGCAGCCCGGCGTCGTCGACCGACACGTCCGCCAGGAGGGCGCGCAGCTTCTCCTCATCGCGACCCGCCATCGCGCCGATCGGGTCGAGGGTCGCGAGGACGAGCGCCTCCTCGGCGGGCTCGAGGTCGACGTAGAGGACCGGCACGGTCGGCTCGCCGCGGTGCAGGGCGAGCGCCACGCGGGCGTGGCCGTCGACGACGAAGCCGGAGCGCCGGTTCACGAGAACCTGCTGGACCCAGCCCACCTGGTCGAGCGCGCCAGCGAGGGCGTCCTGCTGCGCCTTCGGGTGGATCCGCCAGTTCGCCGGGTTGGCAAGGAGCTGGTCAGGGGCCTCCTCGCCGGTGCCCGTGATCCGGTTGCGCCAGGTCGCGGTCGGGGCCGCGGCGACGGGTGTCTTCGCCGTCATCGGGCGACTCGCGATCTTCGGCCTTGCATCGTCGCGCCGGCAGCGTGATGGATGACGGCGTCACGCCAGATGGGCGTGTGCGATCGAAGGGAGGCACCGCGATGCCGGAGCCGACGATGGGTGAGATGGCCCGGTGGACCTTCTACCAGCGGTTCATCGCCGAGCGGACGAAGGACATCGACCCGCGCCACGTCGAGGCCTGGATGCGCCTCGAGCACCCGACGCTCGACGGGCTGTCGCGCCAGGAGTTCACCGAGGCGATGTACGCGGCGCTCGCCACCGCCCTCGACGCGGGACCCGAGGAGAGCGAGGCGCTCGCCGTCTCGTTCAGCCTCTGAGCCAGGAAGGAGATCGACACCATGACCACGGACGCCACCACCACGGAGCTGCGCCGCTGCATCGGCTCGACGACGTTCGGGATCGAGGCGCACGAGGCGCCGCCCGACGAGTTCCCGGCCCAGCCGAGCCAGAAGGACGGCCTCGGCCGGATGTGCAAACCCCACTGGAACCAGTACACGAGCGCGCTGCGCAAGGCGGCCCTGGCCCGCAAGGCGGCCGAGGGCGAAGCGGCCACCGAGGCTGCGCCGACCGAGTCGGAGCCCGTCGAGGCGCCCGAGCCGACCCGGCCGCGGGGCAAGCGCGAGCGCAAGGCGGCCGTCCCGGAGGCGGGCTCTCAGGGCGACGCCGGATAGAGCGACCCGCGCCAGTCGATCCTCGGGCCCCGGGCGCCAACCCGGGGCCCTTCCACGTTCGGTCGCGCAAGTGGCCACGGTCGGACTCATCGCGCCACTCCGGCGCCCTGTCGCGCCCGTGGGCGAACCCGACGCAGTTCGGCGTCAGCGGCTGCCGGGATTTCTCGCGAAACTCGGCCGCGTGCGTACATTTGGGAGGCGCGGTCTTCCACGGGCGCAGAACCCCCGTGTGGGGACCCCCGGTCGCCCTCTCCGGCACCCTTCGTCGAGTTGCACGACCGACAGAGCACCGCGCAGTTGGTGATGTCGAAGGGCGCGCCGCCTGCCGCGAGCGGAACGACATGGTCAACGGTCAGGTCGCGTGCCGGGTGCGGGTCGCGCCCGTAGCCAGGGCATACGTAGCCGTGCTGCCCGACGTGTCGGGCGATCACCCGCTTGGACAGGCGTGCCCATCGCGGGTCCGCGTGGACGCCGTGGTTGGCACCGATGCCGGAGAGTCGCGGGTGCTTGCTGCAGCGGCTACCTGCTCCGCTGGTCACGACGCCGCAGACCGTGCAGAGCTTCATGCGGCGCCACCGAAGGACGTGACGACGTTGAACGTGCTCTCCTCGGCGGCGGTGACCGCGCCTGTGCCTTCCCAGCGGAAGTAGTGCAGCCCAGCCGCGACCACCGGGATGTCCGCGTGGTAGAGCCCGACGCTGTCCTTCACGACCTGCGCGTTGGTGCCGAACACCCACGTCGTCTCGGCCCCGCCTGCCACGCGGCAGCGCAGGCGCACGATCGTCGGATCGGTCAGCGTGCCGGCGACGTCCGTGAACCCGGGCGTCGTGGCCACGCGGACGACATCGCCCGGGTTGATGTCAGCCATGCTCGGCCCCGACTCGATCGCGGACGGCCGCGCTCGCGGCGAGGGAGGTGACGAGCGTCGCCGTCGCACCGAGGGCACCGAGTGTCCGAACCTGGGCCCCGACACTGCCTCCGATCCTGGCGCCCAAGACGGCAGCGAGGTCGGCACCAGCGCCCGCTTCGAGCGCCGCGATGAGCGCTGCCAGGCTGGTCCGCTCGACTCCCGCAGCGCCATCGGTGGCGACGTAGCCGGCAGTCAGGACTGCGAGCTCAGCGCCTACGCCCGTGTCCGCGGCCGCATAGAGGACCGCGATGCTCGCCGCGTCCGACCCGAGGCCTGCATCGGTGGCGACGATCTGGGTCGCGCCTACCTCGAGGGTGCTCGACTCCGTCGCGAGTCCGGCGTCCGACCCGGCGAGCGCTGTTGCAAGCGCCGAGGTGTCGATCCCGCTCGCGGCGTCGAGTGCGCTGACCGGCACCGAGATGGCGGCCCCCGCGTCCGTGCCGACGCCCGAGTCGGTCCCGACGGCCAGCGTGGTGATCGTCGCCGTATCGGCCGCTGCGCCCGCGTCAACACGGGTCGGCAGGACCGCTGCGACCGTGGCCGGAGCATCCGCGCCAGCGCCCGCGTCCGTCCTCGTCCCGAGCATGATCCCGGCGCTCGCATCGGTGCCCGTGCCACCGTCGGTCGCGACGCTGGTGACGCTGGTGACGGCGGATGCCTCGACGCCGGCGCCCGTGTCGTTGCTGGAGTGAGCAACCGTTGGGGCGCTCGCCGTGTCGGAGCCCGCACCCGAGTCAGAGCCCGACAGGGCCAGGAGCGTGATCGTGGCGGCGAGCTCGACGAAGGGGTTGTTCGCCGCGGTGTCGGTCTCGTTATCCCCGAGGTCCGTGGCGCTGTTGTCGCCGTAACTGATGGAGTCCGAGAGCGACGTCCCGACGGTGGTGTTCGTCGTGCCGATCTCGATGACGAGGAAGTCGCCGGCGCTGACGACGACGCTCGCCGTCGCGCCGCCCGTGGCGAGCCGCTTCGCCCGGAGCGAGGTGCTGAACTCCGCGACCGTCCCGTTCGTCGGCCCGTAGACGACGGGCGTCCGATACGTCGACCCATCGCCCGAGGCGACCCGGACAAGGAGGCGCATCGCGTCGAGGTTGTCGTTGGCCGCCGACTCCAGGACGCGGATCGTGCCCTTGATCGTGGAGGCCGGGATCGTCTGCGCGGCGAGCGGCCCGAAGACGTACTGACGGGACAGGAACGTGGAGTTCGCCGCGGTCGCGGCGTGCGCCTGGGTCTTGCTCGTCATCGCCGACGAGATGCGCGTCCCGACACCAGCGATCCGATCGGCCCCGCTGGTCTCCGTCCACGTCCCGAACGCGGGCGTGATCGGCGCCGCGCCGGTCTGGGGGAGGTAGATCCGCGTCGCCATCAGCTAGTCCGCCAGGGCTGCCATAGGGCTGCCATGGCCTACGCCAGCGAGAAGTCGACGGTCAGCGTCCAGGTGCCCGACGCCTTGGTGCCCAGCGCCTCGACCTTGCGCGACAGCATCGTCACGCCCGAGGCGGCGTTGAAGATCCCCCACTCGTTCCAGACCCAGTTCGCCTCGCCGGTCAGGAAGTCCGAGCGGAACGTCTGCTTCTTCGAGCCGGTCACCGGGTACGTCGCGTTCATCCCCTTGCGGAGCTTGTTCGTGGCGGCGACGAGGTCGGCCTGGCTGGTCGCCCATGCGGTCGCGGAGTCGCCCACGCCCAGCCGGGCGTTCGCGTTGCTGAACGCGGTCCCGCCACCGCCGACGAGGAGGAGCAGCGCCAGGTCGATCCCGTTGTCGACCATCGCGTTGTAGTCGCCGACCAGGACCTCGTAGGGCCGGACCACCCGAGCGGCCCTCGTCTCGGCCTCGAACCGCGACGCTCCCCGGGCGAGGTACAGCCCGAGCGCGTCGTCGTAGTCCTCGGTCCGCTTCTCCACCGTCGCGTGGGTCATCACCCGCACGAACTCGTGGTTCGGATCGCGGGGCAGGCGGATCGAGCGGACGCGAGCGCTCACGGCCGCTCCGAGCCGCTGGCCCGATCGATTGCCAAGAGCGAGGCGATCATCGTGAGAATCGTCGCCGGGCGACCCAGTGCGGTCTATTCGCCCCGGGTGCTACGCCTGCGGGGCCAAACGATGCACGCCGACCCGGTAGACGGAGGTCCCCTGACGCGATACTCCGCCCATGCCACGCTCATCCGGTGCAGCCAAGCCACGCAGCCCGCGCACCGCGCTCCAGTCCGTCGTCGTGCAGATGGCCGACGACGAGTGCGACGACTTCGACGGCTGGCTCCGAAGGGCGACCGCGGCCGGGGGCGACCGCGAGACCCTCGTCAAGTTCGCCACCTGGTATCCGGCGATCGTCCAGCGCTGGTTCGACGCCGCGGCAGCGATCGGCGTGTGGGAGGACGGTCGGGAGCCAGGCCGCAGCGCACGCGACTACTGCCGCCACGCCGCCGAGTCGCTCGGCCACGCAGAGCGCGCCGACGGCGTCGTGGTCCACTTCGTCGTCGAGACCGCGACCCGCCCCTACGCCTTTCGGGCGCGCTGGTGCCGCGAGGCCCCGCCGGTCACGTTCACCCGGCGCTGGACCGACGACCAGCAACTGACGTGGGAGGAGTTCATCGGCGGCGAGCCCTGTCGAGCCTGCGGCCGGGCCTTCGTTGGTGCGCCCGAATGGAAGCCGATCCTGCAGCGAACGCCCGAGGAGGCCGCGGCGATCGAGCGCGAGGAGGCCGAGTTCCGGGCGCTCCACCCCAACTGCCCGACCTTCACCTGGCGCTACGGCAGCACCGGCGTCACCCACTGCTCTGAATGCTGCCCGATGCCGCCGCTCTCTCCGCACCAGTCGGAGGTGATCGCCCGGATCGTCGTCGACGTCGTGCAGCGGCAGCACCAGGAGGCGATCGACCTCGACCGTCGCTGGCGAGCCGCGGCGGAGGCGACTGTCCGATGACGAGGGCCGCGCCTGGCGGTCGCCCGTTGGCCTACACCCCGGATGAGGCGGCGGAGCTTCTGCGCGTGTCGCCATCGCTTGTTCGGAGTCTGGTCCGCTCGGGTGCGCTGCCGCGGGTCGCCGGGCTGGGACGCGCCATCCGGATCCCGTCGCGGGCGCTCTATGAGTTCGTCGGGGAACCGGTGCCCGACCTCCCCGCGGCCCTCGAGATTGAGCCGGCCGAGGTTCCCGAGCCGCGTCCGCCAGCGCCGGAACGGACGCCGCCGCCTGCCCGGGCAGCGGTCCCGATCACTCCACGTCGGGTTCGGCGTCCAGCGGCACCGCGGCCGCGGCCGCCGGCGCCGGAGGGACCGATCAGAGTCGGCGACCAGCGCCTCTGGCTGCTCGGCGACTCGAGCCAGTACCGACTCGTCGCCTGGCACATCGGTGTTGATCAGGCCATCTGTGGCCGGAAGCCCGGGGGTCGCTGGAAGCGATCCGCGACCCGCAGCCCTGGCGCCACCATGTGCCCCGCCTGCCTGACCGCAGTCGGCCGCATGACGGGCGTCGAGATGAGCTCGATCCCGATCGGCGTGGTGTGCATGGTGCGAGAGACGCGCCGGGGCGACAGCGTGGCGCTCATTAAGACGGGCTGGCACCTCGGGGATGGGCGCGTCACCACCTGCGGCAAGCGGGACGGCCCGTGGTACTTGACCGAGCGCGCACCGCAGAAGGAGATCTGCTTCGTCTGCGGCGAGCGGCGCCGCTGGGAGCACGAACGCGTCAAGGGCAGCTTCGAGGCCGAGCAGGCCGGTAAGCCCCGATGCACGGTCCTGGTCGACTGTTCGCTGGCAGCCGCCGAGGTCGAGGATCTCGCCCGCCGCGTGCCAGGCTTCGTGGCCCTTCGGCGGGCCAGCCGAAGCGTGACGCCCGAGGACTTCGAGCAGTACGACCGCGGGCTGCACGAGCTCTTCGGTGCGGCTCAGGTCGTCCCGGGCACCTCGGCCTTCTCGTGGCAATGGGCTCCCGACGTCACGATCACCGCCGACGCGGATGTGCTGACCGCTGCCCAGGGCAACCGCAGGGTGATGACGCCAGCCACATTCATTGACTGGGCGACACCGCTCGTCGAGCGGGAAGAGATGGTGAGGGTGCTCCGGACCCGCTGGACCAAGGAGGCACCTGCGAGCAAACGCCGGCTTCCTGGAGCTTGACGGACACTCCGAGGCGGCCTCGGGCCTACTTTGGCGGCAGCGCCGCAGTGAGGACCTGCATCAGGCGAGGGATGGAGACTTCGTCCAGCACGCCCGCCGCGACCAGCTTCTTTCGCAGCGATTTCATGCTCTCCAGGAGGACGCCGCGGAACACCTTCGGCGGCGCGATCAGGGGCCAGTCGCCGTCGACGAAGCAGAGCACAGGAGTGATCGGCGGCAACGGCACAAGACCCGCTGCACGCAGCGCCGTCTCGACCGCGGCGACTTGCCATCCCATGCTGTCGGCGAGCTCCGAGCAGTCGCGGCGACCGACGTACAGTCGCTCGTCGGGCCGCAGGAACCAGCCTCGATTCCGGAGCTCGATCCGGCCCTGGAGATGCTTCGCGTCGACGACGAACACGCCGGCGGGAGCCACGACGACGTGATCGAGGTTCCCCTTGGTGCCCGGGACGCGGCGGTCATGAAGAGCGTGGAGGCCGTCGAGCGCCTCAGCAAGCCTCTCTTCTCCGCGGGCTCCGATCGCCCAGGCCCGGGTCGATTGCGGCTCGTCGGTCACCGCCAGCACGAGCCCGCCGATCCGCTCGCCCCATCGCTCCTTGACCACGGTCTCGCGCTTGGCAGCGCGCCGGTCGTGCTCGTGGCGAGCAGACCGCCCTGCGACCCCGAAGTCGACCGCCGGAGCGGGCTCAGAGCCGGTCGAGCATGAGACGCAGTGGATCGTGCGGGTCGGCCTGTCGTATACCGCGACGTCGCCTGCGTGCAGTAGGACCCCACACCTGGCGCACGCGCCGTCGTACTTGACGCGCCATTCGCTCATGCGAACGAATCTACCGGCACCAGAGATCGTCCCGCACCCTCGACTGTCGCGTCGGGTCGCACGTGGCCATTTCTCGTCCCCCGCCAGACGCAAGCGTCCTATCGTGTCGAGCTATGAGTGCAGGACGACACGGGCTTCCGCCCCTTCTCTCGGTCTTTGGCGACGAGAGCGGGAGCTTTCGGAAGGGTGACTGGCAGGTCATCGGGGTGCTCTTTACCACTGCGCCCGCCGCGGATCGCGCAGCCCTGGCTGCCCTGCGGGCGACCTACGGGTACACGCGTGAGTTCAAGTTCTCATCGACCGACATCACGTCTCTGCCGTACGGGCTGGCCGTGATCGACTGGTTCGTGAACGCGTCCCACGTGTCGTTCAAGTACATCGCCAAGCGCGGCGACGACGTTGATCTTGCGCGTTGGCGCGGGCGCATCCCGGGACTGTCGCCCGAGGAAGGGTTCTACAACTACACGTATATGGAGGTTCTCCGATACAACCTGCCTCCGACGCACCGGGCGCTCATCACCGTTGATCAGCAGAGCAGGACCAAGGGCAACAACCTACTCACGTACCTAAAGACAGCAGCGCCGACCGTCCGTGACGTGGTGGACGGGGACTCCAAGCTCGATGATCTGCTGCAGGTAGCAGACCTGCTGACGGGATGCGTGTACGGGAACCTCACCGGAACCACCCAAGGACGCAAGCGCAGCCTCGCCGACACGCTGATGCGGTCCTGCGGGATGACGTCGGCCACGCACCGTTACCCGAAGGTCGGGCGCGACAAGGTCAACGCCTGGATCTGGAAGGGGAATAAGTAACGAGCCCCCGTCGTCCTAGGCCACTTGGCCGCACCCTGCAAGGGCTGGATGTTTCGGACGACGACGGCTCGCGCTAAGCGAATAGTAGGCGCGGGGACTCCGGCTGTCAATGGGTTATCCACATTTTCTCGAACAGATGTTCTAGTCTGTGGAGAACTCCGAGCGGGCTGCGGCTTGGGGAACCCTCCTTCACTCGGGCTCCAAACGCGGGACGACAAGCCAGCCGGCAGCGCGTCCCGCGTAGATGAGTTCGACGGTCGTGAGACCGGACCTCGCCCGCAGGTCGGCGAGGTGACGCTTCACGGTGCTCGGCCGACTACCGACGCGCCTGGCGGCCTCTGGGACAGATCCGCGAGCGGCTACGTAGGCGGCAAGGGCATTCATCTGGGCAGGAGTCGCGATCGACGGGAGGGCGCCGCGCAGGTACCCGTCCCTCATGCCCGATGCCTCGCCGCCGCGGCGAGCCACTCATCGCGGCCCTCGATCGGCATGTTGTAGGTTGTAATCGCGCGTCCAACACCTGTCGGGCGCGCCATGTCTTGAGTCGCGACATCGGCGACACATGCGTCGCGTCATCGGTGACACCTGTGATCAGCCGGTCTTCCTGGGCCCCGGCCATCGGCCGGGGTCTCGTCGTTG
>JAEHJW020002565.1_pt1 | contig 26147 bp, 31 predicted proteins | sample 9271431 | NCBI WGS metagenome assembly JAEHJW02 | reverse complement strand
ATGCAAATGTATGGATCTGGCACCCGGCGCGAAGGTGGTTGTCGGTGATGGTTACGGGATATGCCAATCCAGATATGGATATCGGGGAGACGCACGCATTGCCGTAGACATGCGCATCGCCGGAGACCCACGCATCGCCGGAGACCCGCGCATCGCCGAAGACCCACGCATCGCCGGAGACGCGCGCATTGCCGGAGACGCGCGCATTGCCGAAGACCTGCGCATCGCCGAAGACCCACGCATCGCCGGAGACGCGCGCATTGCCGGAGACGCGCGCATTGCCGAAGACCTGCGCATCGCCGAAGACCCACGCATCGCCGGAGACCCGCGCATCGCCGTAGACCCACGCATTGCCGTAGACCCGCGCATTGCCGGAGACGCGCGCATTGCCGGAGACCTGCGCGGATTCATCCGCATGAGCCGTACACGCAACCCAGCCGCCGCCGTTGGCGTGACGTCTGGCGGGAACTGGTCCATTCCCGTCCTGAAAATCAAAAACTTTCCCGTCCATTTTCTGCTCCTTGATGTTAATGTGATGCCAGTATGGCGCTTAATCGGCACCATGTCAACCCCTATTTCTGCCCCTCAACCGCCTTTTTGATCGCCGCCAGGGCGGCACTATCTGCATAAGGCTCCCCAGGCTTGCCCGGACCACAAGGCCGGTCGTATGGCGAGACGTATTCCACATGCGCAAATTCCGGGATATTCAACGTCGGAATGATCGGAGTGCAGATGTTGCCTTTGATGATGGCGATGGCTTCACGGCTCGGCCACACCACCTTGACCGTCGGGTACTGGCTGGCATCCACGGCGGCGCGGATCGTGGTCATGGCGGATTGATAGCCGTAGCCGTAACCCTCCCGGCCACCAGCAAAAAATACGGTGCCGAGGACGCCAGCGGCGGCTATGGAGAGCACCACATACCGGAGTGTCGCACCTTGGTTTTTCAACTTACTAATTTCGCTGTCTGCATTCACGGTCTTTCTCCTGTTGCAATAAAAGCAGTTCTTGGGCGCGGGTCAGCGCGGCAATCAGTACCGGCATGTCCTCGGCGGGGTAAATCTGGCGCAACAGGCCCATCAAGTGTAGGTCGCTGCGGGCTTCTTGGACTTGGGTCAGAAAATCGGGAGCGTTCATTTTTCGGCTCCCAGTTAATGCAGGCCAAACGCTGGCCGATTCCACCCCAAGCGCTTGTCATTAATTGCCCAGACAAGCCGGTCTAAATGCCCCAGCGATTCCATCTGGGAAATTAGGCCCCACTCCCTACCGGCGCGGATAAGCGCAATCTCGCGCTGAATCACGCGGCGGCGAGCGGCGGAGGACTTGCACTGGCTCAAGATATGAGTGAGCGTGTGCGTATTTAATGGCATGCGTGATGGCAAGGGATTAAGACTCATCACTGCACATCTTCGCCATCGAAATAGCTGAACCGATCCGCGTATTCCACCGCGCAGTCGATATAAATCTCGCGCCGCTTTTCCGAGTATTCCCGCACACCAACCTCGATTTCGGACATATTCACCGGGCTATAAGGGCGCGAGAGCTCGTAGTTGATAAGCGCGTCCAGCTTGGCCAGCTTGATGTACTGCTCATCACTGAACCACCCGGATATTTCAAATACATTGTCCGCATGATTCAGCCAGGCTGCGGCCTTGGCGCGGAGCTTCTCTGCTTGATCTTGTTGTTCCGCCTCGTCGTCAATGTGACGCTGATGCTCGGCGCCCATCCTGTCGATGCTCGTTGCTGCTGCGTAGTCCATTCCGTTCTCCCTGTGGTGCCGCGCCGGGTTGAGCGGCTTCGATGGGTTGACTATAGCAACCTCGGTTTACCGCGTCAACACCCGTTGCAAATATTTTTTATATCCATTACATTGAGGGCATGGACAAACTCATCGCATATATCAAATCTCATTCGCCGAGCGTGCTGGCCCAACAAATAGGCGTATCCCGGCAAGCTCTGGACAAGTGGAAACTTGGGATCACTCAGCCATCCCCGTTGCGCGCTGCCGACATCGAGCGGGCGACGGATGGGGAGGTTACGCGGTCGGACTTGTGGCCTGATTTGTGGCCGCCTGCATGATTACTCTGCGCCCCTATCAACTCGCCGCCGTGGAATCGGCCAGACGTGCCATAGCGGGACGCAAACGCAGGCTGATACTTCTGGCGCCCACCGCTGCCGGTAAAACCGTTATCGCCAGCGGGATCATTGAGTCTGCCGTGTCTCGCGGGAGGTCAGTGCTGTTTCTGGCTCATCGCAAAGAGCTCATTCAGCAGGCGTCAGCCAAGCTCGATGCGTTCGGCCTGGATCATGGCATTATCATGGCAAACCACTGGCGCAGCCGCCCGGCCTTGCAAGTCCAGATCGCGTCAGTGCAGACGCTTGCCCGGCGGGAGCTGCCACACGCTGATCTGGTGATTATCGACGAGTGCCACCTTTCTATGGCCAAAACTTATACTGACCTGATAGCCGCCTATCCTCAGGCTGTTATCCTCGGACTAACTGCTACACCTCTGCGGGCAGACGGCAAGCCCCTGGGAGCCATCTATCAGGACATCATCCAGGTATCATCAGTCCAGCAGCTTATGCGCATGGGGTTCCTCGTGCGTCCCCGGCATTTTGCTCCATCGCGACCTGATCTGACCAAAATCGGGCACAAGGGGAGCGACTACGATCAGGATGAGCTGGCCGCTGCGATGGACAGGCCGGACCTGGTGGGCGATATCGTGGCGCACTGGCGGACGATTGCCTCGGGGCGCACCACAGCAGTATTCGCTGTCAACATCCAGCACAGTAAGCATATCGTGGAGCGGTTCGTGGCGGCGGGCATAAAAGCCGAGCATGTGGACGGCATGACGCCATCGCATCAACGGGATCAGATTCTGAGACGGTTTGCGTGCGGGGAAACTACAGTCGTGAGCAGCGTGGGAATCATGACCGAGGGGTACGATAACCCGCGCATTTCGGCGATTGTGCTGGCTAGGGCTACTGAGAGCTTGACGCTTTACCTGCAGATGGCCGGGCGTGGACTGCGTATCCACCCAGAGTCCGACAAGCGAGACTGCGTCATCCTCGACCATGCGGGCTGCGCTCATGCGCACGGGTTTGTGGATGAGGACCGGGAGTGGAGCTTGGAGGGCAAGAAAAAGCGTGGCACCGTCGCGCGTATTGCCCCGGTGCGGACGTGCGACAAATGCTTTGCAGCCTATCCAGCGGCGCAGAGAGTGTGCCCAGAGTGCGGCTATGCACCCGAGGTGGACACGCGGGAGATCACCACCGACGACTCCAACGGCCTTGTCGAGGTGACGGATGCCATGCGGCTGGTAATGGCCAAGGCCAAGAGGCGAGAGGAAGCTCATGCGCAGACGCTTGATGATCTGATAGCGTTGGGTAGGGCGCGCGGCTATAAACCGTCATGGGCCTATATGCGGTACCAGGCGCGGCAGAAACGGTATGGCTGAGCGCGATATACAGGATGCCATCCGTGCGCTTGGGGTGGGAGATCTGCGCTTATTTCGCAACCAGGTGGGTACCGGGACCACACCTGACGGGCGGTTTATCCGGTTTGGGTTGCACCCCGGAAGTCCAGACCTGATAGGGTGGCGGCGCATGGTGATTACTCCTGGCATGGTTGGCCAGACCGTGGCCATTGCGGTGGGCATTGAGGTAAAGACGGCGCGTGGCCGAGTGAGTCCTGAGCAGCATACGTTTATCGCGCATATGCAAGCCTTCGGGGCGCTGGCTGGGGTTGCGCGATCGGCTGATGAGGCGCAGAGTTTGGTTTACCCTGTGAGATGACGTATACTGTAACGGTGCCTAGGCTCGCTACCGAAAACCGACTCATCCCCGGCTGGCACACATTCCTACGGATGCCCTTGATGAGGACAGATTATGACACCCCGGCAATCCATCAAACGCGCCATCTGCAGGCTCGGTGCATCGCCATACTTTCCCCGCTCCTGGGCACGCTGGCTGATTATCAGGGCTGGCTTATCTCATGATTGAGCCCTCACCACAATCAGCATCCCAACTCGCCCAGTCTATTGCCTCAGTACGCGGTGGGGCCATATCCAAAACTTCCACCGGCTTTACTTGCCGTTGCCCAGCGCATGATGACCACACCCCATCGCTTTCAGTATCGGACGGTCCAGATGGACGAGTGCTGCTCCATTGCCACGCGGGCTGTTCTCAAGAATCCGTAATCTCTGCGTTGCGGGACTTGGGGTTATGGCATCAAGCCAAGCTCTCAGCCGTCCCTATTCCTATGACCCCGCGCGGTATCCATCGCAAGTGGAAGGACAAGACACTCACGCGCTGGTGGGAGTATGTATCTGCTGACGGGGAGATCAAGGGATATACCGCACGATACGACGATGCGAGTGGTAAAGACGTCATCCCGTATTTCAAGTTCGATCCGAAGAAAGGATGGGCCGCAGGATACCCTGACGATTCGCCTCGAATGCTTTATGGCCTGACGTCCCTTGCTTCGCCCGGAACTGTCTGGATCACGGAAGGGGAGAAGGCCGCAGATGCCGTCATTCGTCGCGGTGCGGCTTGCGTGTCCTCTCCCGGGGGTGCCAAGGCTCCAGAGAAGGCGGACTGGGGCGCCATCTCCGGGCGGGACGTGGTGATCTGGCCGGACTTCGACGATCCCGGAAAGGGCTACGCGAAACGGATCATCGCCATCCTGCGCAAAACGGATGCAGCTATCCGAGTAGTGGACGTCGAGCGCATGAATCCAACCGAGCCCGGCTGGGATGCGGCGGATTGGAACGGCACCGATCTGGTTGGTGTGCCTACGGTGACGGTGGCGGAGTGGGTGAAGGGGCCCATTACTCAGATTGATACGCCAGAATGGAGATTGACCGAATCTGGCGGGATTAAGGCCATCTCTCACAACATTGTATTGGCTTTAGAGCACATGCCAGATCTCAAGGGATGCCTCGGGTGGGACTTGCTGACTGACCGTGCCGCATGGCGCAGGAACCCCCCTTTCCTTCGCGCTCACCGAACAGCCATTTATGACCAAGACGCCGCCGAACTAGCCTTCTGGCTTGCTGAACAGATAGGAGCAGATTTTAAGTCAGCCGCCGCGCTTGAAGCCATTGAGGTTTCTGCTGCTCGCCATCATTTTCACCCTGTCCAGGATTATCTGATTTCCCTCAAATGGGATGGTGTTCCTAGGCTAGACACGTTCCTGTCCGATGCGTTCGGCGTATCCCAAACAGACTACCATGCGTCTGTCGGGAAGGCTTTTTTAATAGGAGCCGTAGCCCGCGTCATGCGTCCTGGCTGCCAGATGGATACCATGTTGGTTTTGATGGGAAATCAAGGAATCGGGAAAACATCTGCGGTTCGCTCCCTGCTCCCTGATTTTGGATGGTACGCAGAAACAACCGAAAGCCCAGCACAGAAGGACTTTTATCAAGGGCTCCGGGGAAAATGGATCGTGGAGATCGGAGAGCTGCACAGCTTCAAAAACGCCGACTGGTCCAAAATTAAGCAAATGCTCTCCGCCAAGATGGACACCTACCGGCCATCATACGGACATTTCACCAAGGATTTCCTTCGCCAATGCGTGTTCATCGGGACCACGAACGATGACACTTGGAATCGTGATCCATCTGGCGCCAGGAGGTTTTGGCCGGTGCGTTGCACCGAATCCAATATTGAGTACATACTCTCTCAGCGGGATCAGCTTTGGGCCGAGGCATTCTCCAGGTATTCCGGTGGGGAAGCCTGGTGGGGTGTGGAACAAGGCGAAGAGCAAAAATCAGTCTACGAAGAAGATGCGTGGGAAATCCCGATCCGGGCATGGGTAGTTCAAAACTCCATCACCGTTTTTACGGCACACAAGGTTCTCATGGATTGCTTTGGGTTTGAGGTTTCTAGATATGGTCTAAAAGAGCAAAACCGCATTGCGGCGGCCTGCCGTAACCTTGGGTTTATCCACATTCGCAAGAAAATCAACGGTAAGGCTGTTTGGGCATGGGATGCCACCGATTGCAGGTACTAGAACCTAAACCAAGATGGAACCCGGAAAAACACAATGGGATCAACGCGGTTCTAGTGGTACTAGAACTTTTCACCAACAATACTGCTTTACTTCCTGTACTACATTTACCCATGGCTATATATACTTTAACTTCTTACTAGAACCACTAGAACTACTAGAACCGTATTGATTACAAAAGAGAAATTTGGTGACAGTAGATTTTATGAACTAGAACCACTAGAACCTTCCGGTTCGCAGGAGTCGAGCACATGACTGACAAAAGCTGGAACCCTAACACTGCACTGATCGCCGCCACCCCATTCTTTCTGGCATTACCGCATCTTGAGCAGGCTGTACTTACCACATGCGGGGGTGAATCCCTGCGGATATGGTTCGATTGCGTCACGTCCGAACTGGTAGCGGAAACCTCGGAGGAGAATGAAGTGGGGCGCATTCATATAGACGTGATGCCATGACCCCCACCGACCTATCCCACCGCATCCTCACCCTCCTGACGCACTCGCCCATGAGCCTGAACGAACTAGCATCAACGCTCCGGGCAGATTACACTATCGAACAGATAGACAATTCACTGGCAAGACTTGAGAGGGAGCAGAGGGTGCGATATATGGCGGCTGTGGGACTTTATACGATGGGGGTAGGGTGATGGAGACCGGTGACGGCAACTTCCCCTCTATAAAAAGCGTTCAAATCGAAAGCCTGATCCCATACGCCCGCAATGCCAGAACTCACAGCGACGAGCAGGTAGCGCAGATCGCCGCCAGCATCCGCGAGTTCGGGTGGACCAACCCCATACTTGTGGACGGCGACAAAGGCATCCTCGCGGGCCACGGACGGCTGCAGGCAGCACGCAAGCTCGGCATAACCGAAGTGCCAGTCATCGAGTTGTCACGCCTGACCGAAGCGCAGAAGCGGGCCTACATCCTCGCCGACAACCAGCTTGCCGCAAACGCAGGATGGGATATGGAGATGCTCAAGATTGAGCTTTCCGATCTGGATGCGATTGATTTTGACCTTTCGCTGATTGGTTTTGATGCTGACTTTCTGGCCGGAATGCTGGAAGAAATACCGGAAGGCCTAACCGACCCGGACGAGTGCCCAGATCCTCCAGAAGAGCCGATTACGCAGCCTGGGGATATCTGGCATCTAGGGAAGCATCGGCTGATGTGCGGCGACTCGACGAGCATCGATGCGGTGGTCAGGCTTTGTGCTGGACACGCCGTAGACATGCTGCTGACCGACCCTCCTTACAATGTGGCATACGAGGGCAAGACGAAGGATGCCCTGAAGATCCAGAACGACTCAATGGGAGACGTTCAATTCCGCCAATTTCTGCGCGATGCTTTTGTTGCGGCTGATACTGCGATGAAACCGGGTGCTGTGTTTTATATCTGGCACGCAGACTCGGAGGGTTACAACTTCCGAGGAACCTGCAAGGATGCCGGATGGCTTGTGCGCCAGTGCCTCATCTGGGAAAAATCAGTGCTGGTCATGGGGCGCCAGGATTATCACTGGAAGCACGAGCCTTGCTTGTATGGATGGAAGGACGGCGCAGCGCATCTTTGGGCCACCGACCGGAAGCAAACCACTATCCTTGAGTTTGATCGGCCACAGCGCAATGGCGAGCATCCGACCATGAAGCCCGTCGCACTGTTTGAGTACCAGATACTCAACAACACGAAAGGCCAAGACATTGTTCTGGACCTTTTCGCCGGGTCAGGCACCACCATGATCGCGGCAGAGAAAAACGGACGAACAGCATACCTTATGGAGTTTGACCAAAAGTACTGCGACTTGATTGTGAACCGCTGGCAGAAATTTACAGGGTTGGAAGCCGTCCACGAGGCTTCCGGCAAGACTTTTGACGAGGTGGCGACTGATGGCCAATCCGCCCTATAAACCAACTGAAGAGCAGCGCAAGACAGTCGAGCTACTCGCCGCGATGGGAGTCTGCCATGAGGATATCTGCAAGATCATCCTTGGCCCACGCGGCAAGCCGATAGACGACAAGACGCTGCGCAAGCATTTCCGCCCCGAACTGGATACAGCAGCAATTCGCGCTAACCAACAGGTAGCAGGAGCGCTTTTCAAAATGGCGACAGATCCAAAAGGCGGCATGAAGGCGGTTACTGCTCAAATCTTCTGGCTCAAGACGCGCGCGCGATGGAGAGAGACGGCTAACCTTGAGGTGTCTGGGCCAGAAGGTGGGCCGCTTAATGTGAAGCACGCCTTTGCGGTGCCTCTCCTGGAGGACGACATGGAAAAATGGGCCGCAACACATCCAGACCCGACCTCTCGATAATCTGGCAACCCCAGCCCGGACCACAAACCGCGCTGCTTCAATGCCCGGTTCCAGATGTGCTGTTCGGTGGTGCGCGTGGTGGAGGCAAGACCGACGCCCTACTCGGTGATTTTGTCGCCCATGCCCATCGTTGGGCGCAATTCCCGGTGCGTGGCATCATCTTCCGCCGCTCGATGCCAGAGCTTGAAGAGGTCCAGCGCCGAGCCACAGAACTTTATCCGTCCATCGGCGCGACGTGGCGAGCAGGGGCCAGAATGTGGACCTTCCCGACTGGTGCAACACTTAAAATGCGATGGCTGGAGCGCGAACAGGACGCGGACCGCTATCAGGGGCACAGTTATCAGTGGGTTGGATTCGATGAGGTTGGAACCTGGACCGATCCCAATGGCATCGACAAAATCCGCTCGACCTTGCGCAGTGCGGATGGCATTGCCTGCATCATGCGGCTTACTGCCAATCCAGGCGGACCTGGTCATGGCTGGCTCAAAGAGCGGTATATCGACCCATCGCCGCCGATGCGGCCATTTTTCGATGGGGACCGGCAGACTTGGCGCGTATTCATCCCATCCCGGCTGCAGGACAACAGGAAGCTGTTTGAGGCCGACCCCGGATACGTGGACCGCATCCGTGCTTCTGGACCTCCGTGGCTCGTCAAGGCATGGCTGGAGGGAGACTGGACGGCGGTGCAATGCGGTGGGCTATTTGACGTGCTCAAGCTGCAGATCGTGGACGCCATCCCGGCCGGCACGCGCTTCGTCCGGGCGTGGGATTTAGCGTCTACCGAGGGCGCGGGCGACTGGACGGCCGGTGCGTATATCGGCCATGTACCTGACGGCCGCTTTATCATCGCCGACATGGTACGTTTCCGCCGTGGGCCGCATGATGTAGAGGCTGCGTTGCTCAATACCGCCAGCCAAGACGGCAAAGCTGTCCACATACACATCCCGCAAGACCCTGGACAAGCTGGCAAAAGTCAGATTCTCTATTTGACGCAAAAGCTGGCCGGTTATATCCTGCATTCTAGGCCCGTGACTGGCGACAAGGTCACGAATGCTTTACCGCTGGCGTCCCAAGTTAACATCGGCAATGTGATGCTGTTGCGAGGAATCTGGAATCGGCCCTTGATGGAGGAGCTTGACGCTTTTCCAACTGGACCGCATGATGACCAAGTAGATGCGGCAAGTTTGGGTTTTTCGGCACTGATGACAGTGCCAGTTCAGACGCGCCGCACCCAACTCAACTACATGGGGAGATAGCAATGGCAAAAGACACCATCCACATCAAGGCGAGCCACAAAGGCTGGCTGCACAAAGCCCTCGGCGTCCCCCCAGATGAGAAAATCCCGGCACACAAACTGGAGATCGCCAAGTCATCTAGCAATCCACATATCAGGCAGATGGCAAATTTCGCGGCCAATGCTCGCCGGTGGAATCATAGCTAAGTGAGCTTCCGCGCTCTGCAAAAAACCTGGGGTGCTGATCGGCAAATGCCACCTCGCACCCATGCGCTAGACTCACTTCGTCGCGTATTGCAAGGGGCGCATTATGACCAAATCCACCAAGAGTTCCACGAGGAACAAAACGGCGCCGGGGAATATGTCCCAATCCGGTCCCGTCGTCCATCTGTCCGGTATCCTCTGTGCAGACTACTGGTGGAGGACTCGGTAAGCATGCTGTTCTCGGGCGACCACCTCCCGACTGTCACCTGTAGCGACGAACCAACCCAGACCGCGCTCCTGCAAATCGCCAAGGACTGTCACCTCAGCCAAACGCTGATCGAGGCGGCGACCATCGGGTCAGTTGGCTCTGTGGTCCTATACCTTCGCGTCCTGGAAAGCGTTGTGTATGTGGACGCCATGCCCACCGAATATCTGACTCCGACCTGGAACCCGAAAGCGCCAGATCAACTGCTCAAGGTAACGGAAAAACGCAAGGTAAAGGGCAAAGACCTGCGCGACTCGGGGTACACGATCAATGACGACAACCTGAATACGGCCTACTGGTTTCAGCGTGAGTGGGACGACGCGGCGGATACGTGGTTTGAGCCTTGGGATGTAGTGCCCGATGATGCCAAGCCCGCAACTCCCAGTGTGGACCCCAAACGCACGACTCAGCACGACCTGGGTTTTGTTCCTATGGTCTGGATCAAAAACCTGCCCGGTGGCGACCAGAACGACGGGCAGCCCACATTCACCCCCGAGATGGTAGACGTGCAAATCGAGATCGAGTATCTGCTCTCTCAAGGCGGACGCGGACTGAAATACAGCGCTGATCCTCTATTGCTCATCAAGGAGCCGGCCGGTACGGATAGCGGCGACATCGTGCGCTCAGCCAGCAATGCGCTGATCGTGAATAAGGACGGCGATGCCAAGCTCGTGGAAATCTCTGGGAGCGCGGCGACGGCGATCATGGAATGGGTGCGATTCCTGCGCGAATTGGCGCTCGAAGGCGCTCACGGCAACCGGGCGAGTGCGGAAAAACTGAGCGCGGCGCAATCCGGCAAGGCGATGGAGCTCATGAATCAGGCCTTGATCTGGCTCACGGACAAGCTGCGTGTGACTTATGGTGAAATCGGGCTGCTCAATCTGTACGGCCTGATCGTCAAGGCCAGCCATAAAATCAAACTGCTCAACCGTGATGGCTCCAAGATTGCACCGATGTCGCTGACCGATCCTCTCGGGCTACGTTGGCCTGATTGGTATGCACCGACCAGCAAAGATCGCCAGGAAGTGGCGACCACGTTGCGCATCCTGGTGGACGCTGGCATCATGAGCCGTGAAAAGGCCGTTGAAACGATTGCCAGTTTATACGACATCGAAGATACTAAGGCCGAGTTGCTGTTGATCGAGGCCGAAATGCAAGCCCGGAACGCCATGATCCAACCTGCTGGCGTGCAGGAAAAGATCAAGGTGTCTGAATAATCTGGGGTAGCTGATGCCGCCCTTTGCCAAAGGATGACCAATGTCTGATGACGCTGTAGCGCCTGTTGTACTACCTGAGACGTTTTCCAAGGACTACGTCAAAGAACTCCGCGAAGAAAACAAAGGCTGGCGGTTGAAGGCTACGGAAATGGAGCAGCAAGCCAAGACCGCCGCTGATGCCGCCGCCGCAGCTAAAACCGAAGCGGAAGCGAGAATTGCCGCCGCTGAAAAGGCCGCTTCTGACCGGCTCATTATCGCCGAGCTAAAAGCAGCCGCATTGAAGGCCGGGATGATTGATCTGGATGGGCTGAAGCTCGCGGACATCAGCTCGGTAAAGCTGAACGACAAGGGCGAACTGGAGGGCGCTGATGCGCTGATGGAAAGCCTGAAAACGGCCAAGCCATATCTGTTTAAAGAAACGAAATCGACCAGCAGCACGGCAAGTCCGCCACCTGCTGGCGATGGCAAGACTACGTTCCGCGACATGAACCCAGACCAGCAGGCCGCGACCTTGCGTAAGATGGGTTTGCCGATATAGTATTGCCGTAATGCTGTAAATTCCTATCGGGTGCAGACCGCCAGGGGAGAAAACTAACCACTTTCTACTCTGCGAGGTATGCACCATGTCTACCGCATTAAACAACCTACCAGCTAGCCTGCAGTCCGTTATTCAGCAGGGCTTGCTTGAAACTGCGTTCAAGAATCCGCTCGAAGCCAAGCTCGGTTACCGTACCGTGGCCGACCGCGAACCTTTCCTGGCCAACATCGGTGAAACCATCACCAAGACCCGCGCCGGACTGTTGCCCGCTATTACCACGCCGCTCGCTCCTGCCCAAAATACTGACATCACCAACGGGCTGACCGCCCAGAATTGGGCCGTGGAGCAGTACATCCTCGGCATCGACCAGTATAGCGGTTCCACCTTGCTCAACGTCCGCACCAGCCGCGTTGCTATCGCCAACGTATTCTTGCGTAATGCCTTTGATCTGGCGAAACAGGCCGCGTTCTCTGTCGATACACTGGCTTACAACGTCCTCTTCAATGCCTACATCGGCGGTAATACGGTCGTGCGCACCACCTTGAGCGCCGCTGGTACAGCGCTCCTGGTCAATGATATTCGCGGCTTCCAGAACACCTTCAACAGCGAAGGCCAGATCGTGCCAATCAGTGCCACTTGGCCAGTCAATGTGCAGGTGGGCAGCGACGTTTATTCCTGCGTCGGATCTGTGGCCGACGCTACCAACGTCTCCATTACTCCTGGGGGCATTTCCGGTACGTTGAACTTTGCCACATCTGTAACCGTGACTGATGGCACCGCAGGCAATGCAGTCGTTTCCGCCGTCGCCCCGCTCATCACCCGGCCTTTCAACAGCAGCACTGGCGTGATGGCAGCCACCACGGCCAACATCGCAAACGGCACCAATGCCAACGGCAAGATGACCATGGAGATGCTCCTGTATGCCCGTGCAACACTGGCGGACAATGGCGTCGAACCTGTTGCTGGGGGTGCATATCGGTACTTCTGCTCGCCAATGCAGGCCGCTGGACTGTTCCAGGATCCAGCGTTCCAGATGCTCTATCGTGGGCAGCCCAACAGCGCGGCATTCCGGCGTGGCGTGGTGCAGGACATCCTCGGAATTGACCTTGTGGAGACCAACCTCAACATTGCGCAGGCTTATACCGGCGTCGGCAACGTGCAGCGCGGCATCCTCTGCGGTCAGGGCGCGTTGATCGAGGGTGTATTCACAGATAATGCGTATGCGGACGCGCAGGAAGTGGATGACGACATGATCACCATGCTGGACGGCATTGCCCACGTCATCCGTGAGCCTGTCGATCAGTTGCGCCAGGTCGTGTCTCAGGCGTGGGTCTACATGGGCGGATTCGTGGTCCCCACCGACATGACCACCAACCCCCAGACGGTCCCCACCGCCAGCAATGCCAGCTACAAGCGTGCTGTTATGATCGAGAGCCTGTAACATGGCTACCGCGAAGGAAGTGCCAGCAACAGCGGCAACAGAAGCGAGCGCACAAGCGCCTGCGGTAGAGTCCTATGTGCTGATCAAGAACTTTGGGCCCGTTATTGGGGGCCGCAGCTATTTCTGGGCAGCCGGTTCGGAGTTCTCGCTGCCGGAAGATGGCGAGACCCTGAGTCTCATGTTCCAGCACAACGCGCCCTTGCAGCGTAAAGGCGCGTAACCATGGCCAGCAACGGCGATATAGCGGCCCCTTTTACCGACGCGCAAAAGGTCGATATTCGCCGTTTCTGTGGCTTTGAAGCATACGGTACCGGGACCGTAGTATTCCCGGAACCATTTATCATGCGACGGTATCTGGCTCTTGAGTACCGTATGAACACGGTCACTCAGAACGAAAATACCGTCGTTACCACGATCATTCTCCCGAATCTTTACACGCTTGAGCTGGCGATTCCAAATGCCTCAAGCAACTTGGCGACTGATGCGGCAGGCCCTTGGGTGCACAATAAAAACGAGGTCAAGGATCGGGTGGCGCTCTTCAACTGGTGGCGCAATTACCTCTGCGACTTCATGGGCGTCCCGAATGGCCCAGGACTGGCCAGCAGCGGATCCACGCGCAGGATGGTCGTATGACTACCCTCACCGGCGGCGCACTCATCCAGCAGCAATACTACGCAGGTCTCGGCGTGGCTGCTCTCAACATGGGCACACCTCACACGCAATACCGTCCGGCTGGGGCAACACTCAATGACCCGCTGAACTCGGCCAATTCGCTCGGCACGCTCAACGCCAACATGAACATCGGCGGAAAGTATCCCGGTCAGACCAAGATCAGTCAGAACTACTGGCAGGCCATCGTGGATGGCACCAAGTTGCAGGAAGGCGACTATCTGGTCGGACATCTGACATGGTGCGTGGTGGCACTGGACCAGCTCATGCCACCCATCGTGCTTCAGTGCGACAATGCCCTGACCGTGCAGCGTGCGACTCAAGCATTCTCGGCCACAGAAGGCGCGTATCAGACCACCGAGACGGTCCTGACCGGCATACCGTGCTCTATTGCGCTCAAGCGTGACAAGGGATTCAACAAGCCTATCGGATTTCCGGCTGCATCCAATACCGACGCGCCCATGCCGCTTTATACGATCCTGGTCTACACCGGCAACAGTCCGACCGCTGGCGTGCCGATCAAGAGCGGCGACATGCTGACCGATCTAGCGGGCAAGACCTATAAGGTCGAGTCCGAGCAATGGTCACCCATTGGCACCGAGTTGTCGGCGGTCGATTACTACCCGCGCGCATGATTACCATCGACATCGCTCAAGTCATGGCCGAGATGGATTTGCTCCTGAAACGGACCAGTGCGCCCTATGCGCTGATGGCCAGAATCGGCGGCGACGAAGCCATCAAGGCCAAGGCGCGCATTGCCAGCACCAAGACCGACCCGATCGGCGATGGATGGCTTCCGTGGCGTCCAGGTACTGCGCGGATCCGTGAGAAGAAAGGCAACGCTGATCTAGGCCAGCTTTACGACTCGGGCGACCTGAAGAACAGCATCTATTTCACGGTTGGCCCGGACGGCGTGATGATCGGCACCGACGACATCATCGGCGCTTACCAGCAATGCGGCACGTATGGCGTTGGGGTCAGCGAGACAGGCTATCACGTCAACCCGCGCCCTTTTCTGGGCTGGGAGCCGGACAGCATGGATGAGTATGAGGCAATGGCCGTGCGGTACTTTGAAGGAGCAACGCTATGACGATGATCGCCGTGCCGCGTGACCATATCCATGCGGGGAAGCATTACAAGCGCGGGATGCTCGTTGACCTGCCCGAAGCCGATATTGCATGGCTGATGCGGGCCGAGGGGTTTACGCGGGCCGCAATGGTGGCGGAGATTGCACCGGAGCCCGTGGCGGAAGCACCTGAGCCAGTGATCGAGCCGGAGCCAGACCCAGAGCCGGAGCCCACTGAAGAATGAGCCAACTCGCCGCGTGCTCCCAGGACGTCTTCGCAAAGGTCAGCGCGATACCGGCGCTCTCGGCGTCTACGGGTCTGACTGTCGGCGGTCAAGAGCCGGACCCTGGCCTGACCAAGATACCGCTGCCCGCCGCGTGGGTGTTGCTGAGCGAGTTCACGAACCAGAACACGGGACAGCTCGAAAACTTGCCGCCGCGCCTCTCGAATGTGCTCTTGCAGCAAACCGTCATGCTACATGTGCCGTACACATCGCAGTCGGACCTGATAAACGTCCAGATTCCGCTGATGGAATCGGTCGTGCAGGCGATACAGGGCACTCCGGTAGGTACTTCCGGGGCAGCTTCACAGCGTTGGAACCTGCACAGCGGCAAGCTGTCTGGCATTAACCCGGACCGGATGATTTACCGGCTAATTTTTGAACTCTTTACCCCACTCAATTAACGAGGTGAATCATGGCTACTAGCCCGTATGCAGACCTGCAGTATTTCATCGGCCAAGGGAAACTCCAGGCCGCGTATCGCAACGGGCTAGGTGGCCTGAATGGTGGTTATTTCTTCCTCGGCGACGTGTCCGGGCTGATTTTCGACTTCGCCAAACAGAAGATGGTCACCATTGAGGAGAACACTTCGGGCTACGGCGGGACGGCTGAGTTTGTCTCTGTCGCTATCCCGTTGAGCTTCAGCGCCACCCTGATGCAGTGGAGTGCTGCTAACCTTGCGATGGCATTGTATGGCACAAACAGTGGACCAAACCCCGGCGGCAACGTGACGTCAGAAAATCTCACCCTATTTGCTGGCGGGAATATCAGCTATCTGCAGGGCATCTTGGAATCCAATGTCGCACTGACTTCGGTTGCTGGTCAGGTCAAGAGTGTTGCAGTGACGCAAGGTGCTGGATATACCAGCGCGCCGACCGTCGCCTTCTCCGCGTCTCCGAATGGCGTAACTGCGACCGGCCACGCCGTTTTCCTTGGGGCTGCCGACATCGCCATCGTTATCGACAACCCCGGCACAGGGTACGGCACGACTGCCCCCACCGTGACACTGACAGGTGGCGGATTCACTACGGCCGCAACCGCTACGGCAACCCTGAGCACCGCTGTCGCCTTGGTGGCTGGCACCGATTACAGCGTAGGGTCTGGCCAGTTCGGGGACGTAACTACCCTGACCGGCAGTAGTAGCCAATTCGCGCAGATGAGCAACAATGCGCCTTATCAGGTCACCGCCGCATACAGCTACGGGCCAAACAACGGTACCATCTCCATGCTCACACAGGCACAACCGGAAATCAGCCTGATGTTCCAAGGCCTGAACGTCGCCAATACCAACAACGGTGTGTTCCAGCCTTGGAGAATCTACCTCAAACGCTCCAAGCTGCAGTTGCCGAAAAACATGGACCTGATCGGGCGCAAGGAAACGCCTTTGGACCTGCAAGGCGAGTTGCTGTTCGACCCCAACCCGGTCAGCGGCAGCAACTATCTCGACATCATCAAGGGGTAATGTATGGCTGACGATTTGGAAGTCCTGTTCCCCGACAGAGAAATCACCGTGGCCGGGGAAACGCTCACCATCAAGCCGTTCACTGCCCGGCAGTGGCCCAAGGTCATCGGCGTGTTCCAGAAGCTGCAGCCTCTACTGGCTGCGGGTGATGGGCAGACGGTGGACATCCTGGCGGTCTTTGCCGCTGGGGCCGATGACCTGTACACGGCCCTCGGTATCGCCGCCCATAAGCCGCTTGAATGGTTCGACGGCGTCCAGATGGATGACGCCATCAAGCTGTTCTCGCTCGTGCTGGAGATCAACCAGACTTTTTTCGTCGAGCGGATCGCGCCGATGTTGCCGGACCTTCTGGCGCGGTTCGGTCTGCAGGCGGCAAAAACGGCGGATGGGGTAGAGCCGTCGCCCAGCTTATCAGCTACGGACACCGATGGGCAGACATCCAAGACTACACCATCGACCAAATCAGCCTCTTCCAAAGAGAAGGCAGCCGCATAGAGCAAATCCGTGCGGTTCGGGCGATGACCATGACGCGCGTAGGTGTCAACGGTGAAGCGGATGATGTAAAACAGGTGATGTCAGAACTGGAGGACTGAGCGTGGCAGATATGAAGATTGCAATGACGCTCACGATGGCCGATCTGGCATCGCCAGAGATTCAGAAGTTCAAGGCCAACATCGCCCAGCTTGAGGACTACCTCAAAGGCTTGGGCGACTCATTCAAACTTGCCATTGGTGGCGCTGCTGATCTGGGGAAGGCGACGGCTGACGCGGCTGGTGGCATTACTGCTCTCTCTCGTGCTTCTTCTGGCGCCACACGATCCACTGGACGACTGGGCGAAGCCCTGGGCGTTATCCAGGACGCACTGAGCGGCATGAGCGCCAAACTGGCCGAAGTCGCCGACAGCATGGCCGCGATGGCCACCAGCACCGCCGACCTCAGCGCGGCCAGCAAGGGCGCGGCAGCAGGGATTGCGGCCATGGGCGACGCTGCAGGCGCCGCTGACGCCAAGATGGCCGGCATGCACGGCACCATGAAAGGGCTTGTTGAGCTTTATGGTGCATTCAAGATTGGGGAGGGGCTGAAAAAATCCGCTGAAGCGGCATCGAGCTACCAGCAGGAGGCCGCACAAATGCGGCTTATGGGTATTCCGGCAGCCGCGCGCGCAAACATGCTGACGCAGGCCTCGCAGTTGCAAAAACTGCCGGGCGTCTCCAAGCTGGCGTCGCTGGAAGCCGCGCTGGGTGGCTATGCAGCTGTTCCCGGCGCGGGACCGGCGCAGACACAAATCCGTCAGGCGCTCATGCCCGAAGCCATGAAAGCCGCCATGGTCCTGAAGTCCAGCTTTGGGGACACGACGCCCATCGGCACTATTGTGCGCAATATCCTGGGTTCCGTCGAAATGATGGGCAAGCTGGAGAATATCCCGCAGGCGCTGCAAGGCATCCGCGAAGTGCTGCAGATTGCCGAGGGTTCGCACGGCAAGATCACGCCGATCAACCTGGAAACGGCGCTGCGCAATACGGCCTATGGCGAGTCGCTGCGATACTCCAAGCAGGGTCTGTTCACTGTCGAGGCGCTGCACGAGCAGTTCAAAGCGGCTGGCGGCGCTGGCGGTTCTGGCGGCAACACGAAGGCCGGAACGATTGCCGGGATGATTGCCGCGATGCAGATGGGCGGCAGAATGCAGAAGATTCAGGCGCTCATGTTGGAACAGTTAGGGCTCCTGAACCCGTCGGACGTGCTCAAGATTCGCGGCACCAGCACCGTTTATACCAGACCTGGCGTGCTGCCGCATAGTGCCGAAGGGCTTAAAAACCCGATCCAGTGGGTGCATGACGTACTGGACCCACATATCGCCGCATTGATCCACAAGCAAAACCCTGGACTGACCGGGGCCGCGTTCACCTCTCGTGAAATGGATTGGGCTGCCGCGTATGCGAAGGCCAGCGGAGGCGGAAATGTGGGCACAGGCATAGTGCTTACTCAAGAGCCTGGGCAATGGGCGCGACTCATGAACACGCGAGCGCAAATGGAGCGGGCCGCCACTCCAGGGAAGGGCGTGCATATTCTCCAGGGTACGCTGGCGTTCAAGCAAAAAGAGATGATGGCCAAATTGGAAACGGTGGCGGTCGAAATCGGCACCGCTCTCCTTCCGGCACTGCAAATGCTGGCCACCTGGGTTACCAATGCGGCACATGCGGTGTCCACCCTCAACACAGCATTCCCGGTATTCACCAAGATCGAGGCATGGGCCGGAGCCTTAGCGGCGCTCTTGCTCGGCATCAAGGGCGTCGAATGGCTCCTGGGCATCAAAGATGCGTTTCTGGCCATCAAGGCGGTCAAACTCGGAGGGGTGGCGCTCCAATGGGCGGCTGATTTTACGGGTCTGGGAGGCCAGATTCTCGGCGCTGGCATGGCAGCCGAAGGTGTCGCGGGAAGCCTTGGCGGCCTGGGGGAAGTTCTCGTCGGATTGGCTGGTCCCATTGGTCTGGCGATTGCCGCCATCGCTGGTTTCGGTTATGCCGCGTACTCGTTCCGCCATCAGCTTGAGTCCGGCTGGGCTCAGTTCAAGCACTATCTGCACCCACACGCTTATCCCCTCCCGGCAAAAACATCCGCGCATATCCCATTGGGACTTATGCCAAACGCTACGCATTGGGGTGGAGTGCCTAATCACGCGCTGCTGAATGAGCAGGCGCACATGGCGGCCATGACGGCGGCTGCTGCCAATGCAGCAGGCCTGGGCTATAGCGGGCCTGTCACTGCGGCAGGATTGGCCAAGGCAGCGGCATTGCACCACAAGACCGCAACCACTGCTCAGCACGTCACCAGCGCAGGCCAGAACAAGCTAGCCTCGGCGTTTGCACACAAGGTGGCCATCGGCGAGCGGTATGCGGCCAAGCTCAACCATATTGCCGACAGTGTGCACATCGCATGGCTCGGCATCACCAACCCGCTGAATGCCAAGATCGCCGCTGCACGCAGCAAGTATTCCGGCATATCTGGCGAGTTGCTGGCTGGTGGCCATATTACCGCCGCCAAAGAGGCTATGCAGGTTGGTCATCACAAAGTCCTGCAGTACCAGTACCAGGGCGCGATGCAACACCTCTCGGCGCTCAAGGGCAACCTGCACCAGACCTTGACCAACACGGCGGCCTTAGTGACCACGGGCAGCCTCACGAAGATGCAGGCGGCACAGCAGACGATTCAAGAGCAAAAAGCCGCAGCGCCCGCGATGATCCAGGCGGCTAATGCGGCGATCAAGTACGCCAAGGCCCTGGGCGACCCCAAGCTGGTGCAGGCGCTACAGATTCAGCGCACGCATCTGCAGGCTATGGGTTCCCAGCTTGGGTATTACGCGGCAAAGGTGAAGAACATCACCCAGAACTCCTTGACGGGCCTCTTTCAAAACATGATGCACGGCCAGAAGACTTGGGGTCAGATGTTCGCCTCGTTCTTCCAGTCCATCGGTAAGAGCCTGGAAAACACGCTGGCACAGAGTATCAGCCAAGCGATTACCAAGTCGCTGTTCACCAAGAAAAGCGGTGGGGCAATCAACTCGATCTTCTCCCTCTTTGGTGGGCTTGGCAGTGCAGTAGCTGGCGGATCCTCTCATACTTTTTCAGGGGCTGGTATCCTCGGCGCCGGCGCGTTCTCCGGAGGCAGTTCAAGCGGCGGGTCGTCAATCATGTCCAGCGTCGGTGGGTGGGTGAAAGCCATCACCAGCATCGCCAGCATGTTCGGGTTTGCGTCTGGTGCCGATTACATCCCGAACAACATGGTGGCCCAGATCCACAAGGGCGAGATGATTATTCCGGCTGCTGGCGCGTCGCTAATCCGCTCTGGACAAGCCAGCATTGGCGGAGGCGCAGGAGGCCATACCCTGAACCTCACCGTACATGCACTGGACAGCCAGAGCGTCATGGGGGCATTGCATTCAGTGAAAGCCGAGGCGACGCAGCTTTTCATGAATACCGCGCAACATTTAAACTATAACGGAGGCGGCTGATATGGCATTTTCCGGTCTGTCGTGGCCCGCGCTCAAGTGGGGCAACCAACTCCGCAATACGACCATCAACGCTACGATGCCGACCGCGCTTACTGGTAACGGCACGTTCGAGTATCGCGTCAACCGCTCGGCATACACCCGCTTCGAGTGGGATTTGCCGGGCTGGCTGTTCGCCAACGAAGATATGCAGACGCTGATGAACTTTTGGAATGCGGTCGGCGGCAAGCTCCTCTCATGGCTCTACACCGATCCGGTCTATAACAGCTTCTCGGCGGTCAATATCGGTACGGGGACGCAGATCAATCCACCGGGAGCGCCGACGCTAACCACAAGCACTACTGGCGGAACGATAGCAGCCAGCACGGCGCTGACCTATGGCGTAACGGCGCTGAATGCCCAGGGCGAGTCTATCGAGGGTGCGACGGCCAGCATCACGACGGGCAGCACCACGGCGACGAACAGCAACACGATCTCATGGACCGCTGTCACAGGTGCGACCTCGTACAACGTGTACCAGGGTGGCAAACTCATCGGGTCCACCACGTCCTTGTCGTTCGTAGATACCGGCTATCCACAGGGCGTAGCCGCTCCGACAGTGAATGGCACCGGGACGCAGAATTACCCGCTGCTGGTGCCCGTCGCTGGCATCCTGCACCCGATCTGGCATCCATCTGGGCTGACCGTCAATGGCAGTGGATCAGGGTTCACGTTCGCCATCCTGAATCAACAGCCGGTGGTGCAATACCCCGCTGGATCATGCCCGGCCTACGGGGTGGGTGTCGAAGCCTCCGCATCGTTTGGCTTTGCTGTTCGATTTGATATGGATTTAGCTGCTACACTCCTCATGGGTGGCGCGTTCGCGGGAACGGCACCGGCGAAGGTTGGCAAGATTACGTTTATGGAGGTGTTCGAGTGAATATTCAAGAAGCATGCCTGAGTAATAAATATATCCGACGTGAATGTTGGGGCTATGGCGAAATTGTAATGTACAACGCTGACCATGCAAAAAATCAAAATGATCCAGAATTTACGCGGCCTGTTTATTACGATTTTGATGGCATTTATCTCGGCTGGAGTCCCACAGAAGAAGACCGGGCGGCGATTGATTGGGTTGTACATGATCAACGTGAGCGACCGGTGCCGGGGAGCAACACTGATACCCTTCTGAGAACTCATGATGCATCCATGCTGCGCACAGCATTTAACATGCTAATAGCGGCTCTAGACCTAGCGTGAAAACCATCCCCGCCGCCCTTCAGTCTGCCCTTGACGCTGGCCAAGTCGCCACGCTGGTCAAGGTGACGCTGACCAATGGGACTGTCTACGGGTACACCGACCACGACGCGCCTCTGACGGTCGCGGGCCAGCTTTACGAGCCTATCGCCGGGCAGTCTGTGCTCAAGATGAACCTGACCTCGGACGCCAGCGTATCGACGCAGGACGTGGTAGCTGGGTGGACGCCGGTCATCAGTGAGCAGGCCGTTCTGGAAGGTCTGTACGACTTCGCGGCGGTGGAGTATGCCTTGTGCTCGTGGGCAAATTCGGCTGACGGTCTGGTCCCCATCTTCGGCGGTCGCATCGGGCGCGTGACCTACATCGACAAGGGGTTCACCGCGCAGGCGTTCAGTAATATGTGGAGCCTGTCGCAGTTCATCGGCATCGAGTTCACGGCCAACTGTCGGCACAAGTTCGGAGCAACGCAGGACCCGCAAGGCGTCGGCGGCTGCTTCTATAACGCGAGCAATCAGGTGTACCAGGGAGCCATTGTCGGCACCATCATCAACGCAGTCGAGTTCTACGTGGGCATGAACGCGAATGTGCCCGCGACCCCTAACAGTCCGACGCCTCCGCAACTGAGTGCGGCGCCAGTATACCCCAGCACGTCCGGTGGTACGCAGTATCTCGCGCCCACGGAAGGAGCACCCTACAGTTACAGTGTGTCGGCCATCGTGGACGGGATTGAGTCTGCACCGTCGCCCATAAGCTCGATCTACACGACGCTTTCGATTCAGGGTTTGCCGACCTTCTGGCAGTCGTTTTTTCAGGTGGTGCTGCCGGGCAACGCAGTGGGGTCCACGATCACGCTACAATGGGGTGCGGTTGCCGGAGCAACGGCCTACAATATCTATGGGCGGTTCAATCAGACGCTGCTGGCGACGGTTGCAGCGCCCACGACAACATGGACGGATAACGGGTCGGCATCGGGTGGGACGATTGCGCCGCCTTACGGGGACTTCTTCGCGCAGGGCTTCCTGACCATGACTAGCGGACAGGCGAATGGCCTCAGCCGGGAGGTGAAGTTCTGCCATTCTGGCAAGCTGCAACTGTGGCTGCCGCTTGAGCGGCCTGTGGCGGTAGGGGATACGTTCAACATACAGGTCGGGTGCGTAAAGACGGCACCCGCGTGCCAGTACAAATTCAACAACCTGCTTAACTTCGGGGGCTTCCCAGGCATCAAGCCACAAGCATTGTATACGACTCCTCAAACTGGCACAGGAACATCGGTGAAGAAATGACCTGCACTCGATCAGAACTCATCGCCGAAGCTCGCTCATGGCTCGGCACTCCCTACCAGACGCACCAATCCTGCAAAGGCGCTGGGTGCGATTGTGGCGGCTTTTGCTACGGGGTCTGGAAAGCATGCGGGTTGCTTCCGCTTGATGCCCAGCCGGAGCGCATGAGCAGTCAGTGGTACCTCCACAAGACCGATGAGATCATTGTGCGAGGGCTGCAGTCCTACGGCGCGGTAGAGATTGCGCTGGCAGACGCCAAGCCCGGCGACGTATTGACCTTCCAGTATGGCCGCGCTCAGTCCCACATGGCGTTCCTGCTCCCGCGCGGCCAGATCATCCACAGCTATGCTTACAAGCACGTGGTATGCGTCGACCCGCTGGAGTCCCTCATGCCGCGTCATCCCCATGCGTGGCTCGTGCCGGGGTTGACCGATGATTAATCGGCTCTGGTTCTGGTGGCACATGCGCGGGATTGATTGCCAAGGATGGTTCGGTAAGCGCGTGAAAGGACCGACAGCGCATTACACCATATGGGGAGATGAATAATGTCAGGAGCTTCTGGCGGTGTAGGCGGCGCTGAATCGGGCGCGATGTCCGGGATGGCCATGGGAGCCATGATCGGCACCGTTATCCCCGGCATCGGCAATGTCGTTGGAGCCGTGGTTGGAGCCGTCGCTGGCGGGATTGCGGGCGCATTCTTTGGTGGCACCCCCGCGCCAGTCTACGTGACTGACCTGAATATTCCTACCTCGAAATATGGCGCAGGCATCCCGCAGGTATTTGGCACGGCTCGTGTCTCTGGCAACATCATCTGGACCGGCACGGCGCAGGCTCAGATGGAACAGATTCATAAGAAATGAGCGGCGGAGGCAAAGGCGGTTCTAACCAGACGGTCGCGTTCTACTACGCCCCCGTGGCGTTTGCGATCTGTGAAGGTCCCATCGTGGGTCTTAAGAAGATTTGGGCCGGTGGTAACCTGATCTTCTCGGATAATGAGCCGGTCGCGGTAAATACCTATCAGGGCGGTGGTAAGAAGTCAGGGCCTACGGTCTCCACCACCTACGAGACATTCACCAGCACCACCCAGAATGATATTCAATCCGGTGGCTCATCGCTGGGCTCGTGGACCTGCTACCTAGGCACCGAGACGCAACCCGCAGACCCGACCATCGGGGAGGGCGTCGCGTATCGCGGCGTGGCCTATATCGTGTTCCCAGCGCTGAATATCGGACCGGGCGCGACGATTCCGCCGCTGACGTTTGAGGTGGTGACGGTGGGCACCTACACTCCGCCAGAAATTGAATGGGAGTTCACAAATCCAACAGATAGCATATATGGGAACTGGAGTAATGGCCTAGCATTTGATTCTAATGGTAATCCTGTATTCGTATCCTTCGGCAATAAAACAGTATGGACCAAATTGTCAGCCGCGAATGGGCAGATAATGCAGTATGGTCTAGATGGAATAGCGACGGCAGGATATTCGCTAGGATATTACAACGGGAAATATTATGGATGCTTCTATCTGCCAAACGGTCAAACAACTTATTCTTCGGGATCGCAGGGAGTAGGAACAACATTATTCCCCTCACAGGATGCGGTCTGCGAGTTTGACCCTGATTCGGGCACCATCAACGCACTATATGGAGTTCCTAATGCAGTATGGTTGCCGCCCGTTGGCCAAGCCGATACGTTTTGTTACGTGGTCAAACAAAACGCTTCTTATGCCGCCTTCCCTAAGCTTGGGGTAACCGTCCCAGTTCCTGGGAATGGAGGCGCGTACATATATGGTTGCACCGTTAACGGCGTGTTCTACATGACCGGCAATGGTGCAAGTTCATTATTTATTTTTAACACCGAAACATTACAAGAAGTTAATTTAACTAACGCTACATACTATTCTGTCGCCACCGATGGGCTTGGGAATGTATTTTGCTGCTATACAGACAGTTCAGGAGATTCATGGATTGCGCAAGTTAACCAGACTGGTGGGGTTATTGAAAAATTTCAGGTAGCAGTCGCAGGACCTATTTGTTATGCACAAGGAAATTGGTGGCTTGGCAATGCGCGCGGCACCACACAGTTGCTTTATCAATATACAAGCTCTGGAGTATTGCTTTTCACTATGAGTGGTTTTATAGAGCCAACAATCATAGAGTATATAGGTGGTTCATTATGGGTTGGAACAAGCTCGATTTTATTTAAGGTAAATCTAAGCATTGCCATTATCCTTGGAACCATGACCCTCCCCGCCGCCGTAACCATCCTCTGCGAACGCGCAGGCATCGCGCAATTCGACGTGTCGCAGCTTCCAGCCATTCCAGTCAACTTCGTGCGCGGCGATACGGTCACGGCGCGGTCGATGCTCACTCGGCTGTCGCAGGCATACTTCTTCAGCATGGTGGACTCTGGCGGAACTTTGAAATTCGTACCTTGGGGCCAGCCTTCCCTCGGTGTCATTCCGCTGGAGGAGCTAGGCTTCGGCAAGGTCAGCGCCAACGCCCAGACGCCCTTCACGGCCTCGCGCATCTCCGGCGTGGACCTCCCGCGCTCGGTCAAGATTCGTTACATCAGTGCGGCGCTGAACTGGGAGCGGTACGAGCAAATCTTCGCCTTGGAGTCCTACGAGTCCGGCAAAGAGATCACCCTCGACCTGCCGCTGATCCTGGATGACCAGACGGCTTATAATATCGCCGCGCTGGCCTGTACGTTGCCACATGCCGAGCGGATGCAGTACAGTTTCACTACGTCCTACAAGTGGCTGGCGCTGGAGCCGGGCGACGTGGTCACGCTGCCTTTCGGAACTTGCCGCATCCTGACCGTCAAGATGGGTCAGAAGAATGGTATCCCGGTGCTGGACTTCACCGCCGTCATCGACGGCATCAATGCGCTGGCGGGTGCGGGATATGCCACTCCGGCGCTTCCGAACTACG
>JAEHJW020004255.1_pt1 | contig 26153 bp, 39 predicted proteins | sample 9271431 | NCBI WGS metagenome assembly JAEHJW02 | reverse complement strand
AGCTAAGCTTCATACATAACAGCAAGCAGGGGGTCGCCGGTTCGATCCCGGTCGTTTCCACCACCAATCACTACTATGCCGAACACCATCAAGATCGCCTGGGAAGTCCGTAGAGAGGATGGATCAGTCGAGCAGTCGGGGCAGGCCTCTGGGCTTGAGTCAAACGCTGAGCATATGGTGTATGAAATGTTAAGCCGGTTGTCTCTCAGCACTCACGCGCTGGACAGTCTCGGCAGGACCTTCATGTCGCACGAAGACCGTGAGAAGCTCCATGCGCTGAAGACGCTCGTCGCAATGTTCAAGGAGTAGCCGTGTCAACCCTGGGTCAAGCGATGGCTGACTTTCTGCAAGCTAGATTAGCTCAGCCTAGCTACATATCAACCGTGTTCACTCTCCTGTCGATGCATACGGTGCCTGAGTTCACCATGGAGGAAGAACGCAAGCTGAAACACCTGATCCGCCGGAACTGCCGTCGTTACGACTACCGGCGTGTGCGCTTGTCGAAAGCTGCACAACGGAAGTACGTTCGTTGGCTGCGAGAGAACTCGTAGTTTGTAACTCATTCGGGGTGTAGCGCAGTCTGGTAGCGCAATGACTTATCCAAATACCAAGTTCCTAGTTGACTCTGACGGGTACATACTTGTGTACCTGCCAAACCATCAACGTGCACAGCGTAGTGCTGGCTACCAGGGATTCGTGCTGGAGCACTTAGTCGTCGCCGAAACGCTGCTGAATCGCCCACTACGCGCAAACGAGCATGTTCATCATTTTAACCAGGTAAAGCATCACAATGCGCCGACCAACCTGTTGGTGCTGCTTGGGCACCAGCACAGCAAGCTGCATCACTGGCTCGAACGCGTTGGAATCGCTAATGAACGGCCTTCCTTGCACTACAGTTCCGATCCAAAGTACGTGCAGAAGGCATTGAAGCGAACCCATCGTTGTCAGATATGTAAATATCCTATACGTAAGGCACTTAACTACTGCTCTCCACGTTGCGCGCGCTTTGGAAGCAGGAGAACTAGCAGACCTGGCAAGAATCAGTTGGTGGATGACATCGCGGAGTACGGCTATCAAGCAGTTGCCGACATGCATGATGTATCCTACAACGCAGTACGAAAGTGGGTACGTGCCTATGGCATTGACCCGAAAAGTTTATCTGGACGTAGACCGTAGCTTGGTAGCGGGCCTGCTTTGGGAGCAGGTGCGAAAGCTCCGGAGGTTCGAATCCTCTCGTCCAGACCACTAGCAGAGGGTCGCAGGTTCGAATCCTGTCACCCCGACCATTTTTCACCACGCCACATGGCACAAGGAGGTTGTTATGGAAGACAAGCAGCAGGAAACGGTTCTCAATGTCGAAACCAGCGCGCAAGCCGCACCTGTGTCGAAGCACATGGAGTCGTTGCGTGCCATCGTGGCCGAGCAACTCTGCGTGAGTCTCGACCAGGTGAAACCGGAGTCGAAGCTCGTGGACGACCTCGGAGCCGACTCGCTCGACATGGTGGAACTCATCATGGCCGTCGAAGACGAGTTCAGCCTCGAAGTCCCCGACGAAGACGCCGAGAAGATGCGCACCGTCGCCGACGCGTGCGCGTATCTGGACCAGAACGTCACGGCCTGACTATGAAAACCGCCGAACAAGTGCTGATCGAAGTCCGCGCCGAGCACGCTGAAGTCACCGCGAAGCTCGGTCGGCTGCATGCGTTCCTTCATGGCCCGCGTCCGTTGCTGAGTCCGCATCATCACATGCTGCTGCGCATGCAGGCTGATGCGATGACGCACTACACCAATGTCCTGCACCAGCGCATCAATCTGCTGATGTCGGAGCGCACCGGCTCGCCCGAGTGACACGCAGTACCGGAAGGTTGGCAGAGCGGTCGATCGCAGCGTGGACGCATCATGAACACATCCAAAATTCTCGCAGCAGTTGGCCGTCTACATCCTGGCTACAGGATCTACGGGCCTTACGGATCCGCTGACCGTAGAAAGTACATCGTTTTTCACAAGCTGGTCAACGGGAGGGTTAAACGTAGTCGATGCCATAGCATGTCGTGGGCTCGGGCCAAGATGATTGCGAAGCTGAATCGACGTCTTAAACCATACGAGGAGGTAGATCACAAGGACGCTGATTGCTCTAATGACCACTACAGTAATCTGCAGGTACTGCATGTTAGAGAGCACCGTAGAAAGACAGGGCAAGAAAACTCGTCTAGGTCAACGCGCACGATGGAGAAGTGCCCCATTCTGCAAGACACGCTTCGCATGCCAAGCGTTTAGAAAGAAAAACGCGCGGGCGAAAGGACGCAAACCTTGTTGCAGCAGATCCTGCGGATCTAGAATGTACGGAAGCAATCAGTATGCGTGACACGGAGAGCCAACCCGATGGCAGGCGACGGGACTGGACTTGAAATCCATCGAGCGGGAAACCGCCTTAGGGGTTCGATCCCCCTGCTCTCCGCCACCAAACCACCCGTGGGTTCGAATCCCACACCTTCCGCCACGGAGACGTTCATGGTTGACAGTTCCAAACCCACAGCGAAGCGCTACACCATCATCCATATGGTGCCGGTCGGGCCACGAGCAGGCATGTATGCGGCTGCGATGCGCCGATGCATGACTGGTGATCTGGCTGCGTACCTCAAGCGCTACCGACTCGACGCGGTGTTCATTTTTGAGGGCTGGCCTCAACTCCAGAAGTGACCATGCGCAGATCAGGAAAAACAACGATGGCAATCCTGTCAGCGCCGAAGGGTGCCTACTTCGTGTGGCATGACCATGATCTTCGCGTGCCGAAGACGATGGTGCGTGACTTGGGACGCGAAGACCTCGTGGTAATCGGCCCGCATAGTCTCAAGAGAGGCACTGAGTTTCGTCGAAACGGTGTCAACGTGCCAGTGATTCTGGACCACTACACCGATCTGACTCATGAGCAGTTTGAGGTAGTCGAGCGCGTGAACGCCAGGGTGCAGCGCACGCTTGCTTACCGCATGTACGTCGCTGTAGCACGCATCAAGTGCAAGGTGCGGGCTGGCGTACACAAGCTGTTCAGCATCTTCGATCTACTGGGGTGACCATGATTACGCTCGATCGCGCTACCTTACTGTCCAAGCCACCGGCCAAGCCCAACTACACACCGCACGGCTACCTCATCCAGCCAGACGGCTCCACGTACGCGCTGTGCGCGAAGTGGTGGCATGGCGTCGGCCTCGCACTGCTGTACCCGGACACGCTCAAGTCGTACATCGGTAAGCACGAGGATGAGGCAGAGTCGCTGACGTTGGACTGCGGCTTCGATGACGTCGACGCGTTCGCCTTCCAGCGCTACGAATTCGCAGCGGCACCGACGTTGCCTGTCATTCGCATCGCTAACACGCGCGTCATGTCCGACCACGTTTGCGTCGACTTGCCACGAATGGCATGTCCTTCCGAGCAGACGGGAGCCCTGATGCTGCTGTTGTACGGAACTCTCGGTCTGTCAGCGCATGACATGGTGGAGACGGACCTCAGAGAAACGCCCATCAAGGACCTGCTCGTAGCAGCGACGCGTAACTCGGAGGATCGATGATGGTGCATGAGAGTCGCCTTCCGAAAACGATGCGTCCAACTCCTGGGTCGTTCCTGTATCCGAATACGCCTCCCTTCTTCGTTCCGACCGAAGAATTCTGGACGCGCTTCAAGCGGTTCGTCGATGCAGGCATCACATTCATCGAGTGCGGATGCGCGGACGGCTATCTGCTCGACATGGCTGGCGAGCGCGGCATCCAGATGACAGGCATCGAGCTATTCCCACGCGAGTCCACATCGGTGCGGGTGGCTCCTGGTGATGCATGCAATCTGACCTGGTCCCACACACAATGGCCGTTGATCTGTCGCCCGGATCACAGCGGATGGATCAGCGACGTGTTCAATGCCTGCAAGTCTGTCGGAGCGTGTGCTCTGTACGTCGGTCTGTCTCGCAACTACACCCGTGACATCCTCGGCCACCACGCCCGCAAGATCGCATCGAAAGTAGGCAAGGACGGTGAGAACATGTTCCTTGTCAACCCGCATTCCGCCCCTTCCCAATTCAAGGTATGACCATGGACATGGAACAAAAGCTGCCCCCTTCGTTCAAGACGCCCGAGAAGTTCATCATCAAGCTGCCGAATGGCCGCGTGCTCGGGTTCTACCTGCCACCGGATTTGGAGCAGGAGCACGTCGATTACGTCAAGAGCGTCGTGCAGGCTGGCGTCGCCGCAACCGGGAGCGCGGCATGACCGTCCGTGTGCAGACTGAAACGGTGGCACACGTTGGCGGCATTCTCGGCGACCGACGTGTTCTGCATCTGAACCTCGATACGTCTGAAATGTCGACAGACGAAATCGCCAAGCTGCATGACTGGCTACGCAAGAAGGTCGAGTCGGCTACGGTTCAAGATGACGAGAAGGAACCACCCCTCTACACGCGAGCAGGCGCTCTCGATACTGCACCCGAGAAGCCCAGCTACATGCCGGAGAGTCGCATCCTCACCATTCAGGGCACGACGATGCGCGAGTGCCTTCTGTCGTTGACAGAGCAACTGGAAAGCAAACTGGGCACGCCTAATCAGATGAGCATGCGCAACGTCATCATGGTGCTCCAACTCATCCTAAGCAAGCCCTGACCCAACACGCCGCTTTAACTCAGCCCGGTTAGAGTAGCCGCCCTGTAAGCGGCAGGTCGTCCGTTCGAATCGGACAAGCGGCACCACCATCACGGAGAACCACATGAATGACCCCAAAGGCAATGACATCGTTCTGCCGCAGACACAACTGGTGAACTGCTCTGCCATGTTCATCAACCTGCATCGACTGACCAATCTGGCAGATGAGCACGCGGCGCTGAAGGACTACGAGCGCGCAGCCGAAACCATTGCGGCGGTTCGTCTTCAGGTGGCAGCGCTCCATGAGGAAGTCCTGCGAGAGAAGGACCAGAATGACCTGCGGAACATCCGCATCCCGAAGATGGAGACGCACGATGGCACTGGAGGATGATGACACGTTCATCACATACTGCGAAATGCACTCTCGCACCGAACGCGCGCTATTCAGCAAGGCCCATCTGGTCCGATTGGCTCGGCTTGCGGATGACAAGCCTGCACTGGAGTTCCTTGCGTGCGACCAGTCGCAGTTCCTTCAAGCCAAGTGGTCTGAAGGCGGCATCCAGATCATGTGCGAACGCGCCAGGGCGAAGCTGAAGCAGCGTGATCCCAATGCTCCGAAGCCTACAGCCAAGATCATCCCGTTCGTGAGGAAAGCCAATGCACACCGTCAATAGCGTACTGCGCGCCGCCGAGTTTCTCAATGAAAGGCCACGCATCAAGGGCAGCGATACCGATGCCATGCGCATCACCGCTGCGGCGCTTTTCATTGCCTCCATTCCGGCTCAGCGTCCGTACCACAACTTTGAGCACTCGATGTTCGTGGCCCGGATTGCCCAGGTTTACATGCCGCCGAATTCCACGGCGGAGGACTACACCGCAGTCGCTCTGGCTGGTCTGTTCCACGATGCCAAGCACTTCCACGAAAACGATGTTGTGAACGTGGCTACTGCACAGGCAACGTTCCGCAACTGGGCGCGGGCATACCCACTCCACAAGAGCCTCCTGCAGCGCGTAGACGCGTACATCGGCTGCACCGTATTCTCGCACGGAGAGTTTCCGTTTGATCCGCCTGACGGGTTCGCCGGTTGCTTGCGCGACGCGGATCTGTCCATGTCGTTCTTCGAAAACAGCAAGCACCTCATCCCGAAGCTGGCTCAGGAAATGGGGCGCCCGTACGACATCGATTTCATCATGGGCAACATGCATTTCCTGAAGCGGCAACGCTACTTCTCCGACATCGCATTCTGCCAGGTCAACTCCAGCAATTGGTGGTTGACCATCGAACTGGGTCTGCGTAAGCTGCTACCCGAAACCAACGAGGTCTAACACCATGGCAAACACGCATCTGTTCGGTCTTCCTCGCGGTCCCATCCGTACCCCCATCAAAACTCGTCGACCGCCTGAGAACCCGGCGATCTTCGAACATCCGGTGCGCGCAATCGAGCGGCTCACGCGAGGCAACGTCACGCTGGTACTCAATGGGCTGTCTGGACTCGGCTACACCACGACCAAGCACCACTCGCGCAATATCCGCATGTTGCTTGGCAGTCTGCCCAAGCCTGTACTCCACAAGCTGTACTTCCATCTGCGCGATGCCTGACCATGCAGCAATCCGTCATCGTCCTTGAAGGCAAGCTGTTGGAGTACGCAGCGGCTATTGCTGCTGGTGAGCAACACGCGGTCGCACTGCAACGCGTGCTGCGCGGTAGCTTCAAGCCTCTATCCGATTGGAGCCAACTCGGGTCGCTGATACGTCATGCGCGCATCCAATGGTGGAACGATGACGGCATCATTCACGCATGGTGCGGCTTCAACTTTCCTCGGGCCATCCTGCTTCAAGATCAGGAGCCTCCGAAGAAAGGAGAGTGCGTGGCATATGGCCCCACTATTGAAGTGGCAGTGCTACGCGTCTTTGTGCTGTCCCGCAAGGGTCTTGTCGTCGATGTTCCTGACGAACTGAGGTGACGATGCCCACACCACTGGCCCTGTTTGACTCGGCATGCATCACAGCCCTGCGAGCCGAGTTTGAAGCCTACATGATGTCCGAGTGGTCCCTTGGCGCAACGCAGTTCAAGCGTTATCCTGAGACGCAGAGGTACATCAGCGACCACATGGCGCGCATGTGGGAGCTTTATCTGGCTGGCGCGCGATCCCTATCCAAATACACGAGGTAACCATGGTCAAATCTCTGATTCAAGCACCGCCAAGACCGAGAACGCGCCCGCTAGGGACGCCACTTGAACCGCGCCCTTGTCCGCCTCCACCCCCACAACGCGAAAAAGCGGAGTGCCTCGCCGCAATCGAGGACCTGACCGCTTCCGGTGCGAAGGACGCGCTCGACGTGCTGCAACGTTCCATCTTCTCTTTGCGCGAAGAACTGAGAGAAATGGAAAGACGCCTGCACAACGTGTTGTCGCAAGATGACCTGGCTGCTGAGGAGAAAGAGGGATGTGCTATGTCATCCGTCCCCTTGCTGAATGCAGTGTTCGCGCTGGATACTGAGGTCCGCATGATGGTCAGCAGCGTTCAGTCCATCAACCGACGTATGGGGTGACGACATGGCTACAATTCGCAAACATCCTGTACCTACACAGGACAACGCCGACGATCGAAAGAGACGAACGATCGACGTGCTGATTTCTGGCATCCAGTCCAACATCGAGACATACGCGAAGACGCTCTCGGACCTGGAGTTACGTCTGGAGCCAATTCTGGCGCAAGAAGTCACTAGCGACGACGACTCCGACTCCAAGGTATCGGAGTTTATTTCTCCCATGTACGAAAGTCTGCGGACGGTGACGAGGTCTCTGTACACGCTGAACAGTCGCTTGCAATCGGTGATCGATCGCACCACACTCTGAGTCACAAGCAGCACACGAACCCCGCCGCGCTTCATGCGTCGCGGGGTTTTTCTTCGTCTGAAGGTTGTAAATACAGAGCATGCCGTACTAATTTACTCTGGAGGCCGCGTGGTGTTCACGCTGGTCGTTACCAGTCAACCAGACGAGACACAATGGCCAAGCCTGATAAGGAACAAACACTCGTGCTCGCCGCGTTCAAGCGTATGTACGAGAATACCGTCGTGAACGCGTCTGTCGAAATGCGCGTTTCGGAACTGCCACCCGAGGATCAGGCAGACTACTGGCGCCGCAACAAGGAACTGCACCCGTCATCCTTCCCCGTATGCCCGCTGCGCATGGCGTACGAGCGCCTGGGGCAGGAGGACGATCCGATGGTGTATTCGAACTTCGGGTCGGACTTCTTCCTCAATGTCGGCACGCTGTCGCACCTGCTTCTCCAAAAGTGGACGGCCAAGTCTGGCAAGATCGTCGGCAACTGGTCTTGCTTGAAGTGCAAGGCCAAGTATCGGTTCTGCACGCTACCGGCCAAGTGTCGCAAGTGCAAGCATGACGACTTCAAGTACCACGAGCTAGGCGGCCGCGAGGACAATGTATCGTGGCACACAGACAGTCTGTTCCTGTTCCGCGAGGACTACTATCTCGTCGACTGGAAAACGACCTCAGACTACATGATGGGGAAGCATCGGAAAGATGGCAAGACCTTCCCCTACCGAGACAACAAGATTCAAGCGGAGAGCTACGTTCCGCTGATCGAGCACAAGTACAACATCGTGGTCAAAGGCATCATCCTTGGCTACATGTCTCGATCCAGCCCCAACAAGATTTTCGGGCTGGAGCCGGTGTTCATTCCGCTGTCGCAAGACCGCAAGGACTATATCGAGGAACGCCTGCAGCGTTTCAAGGACGCGCACAAGCTGGCCCTTGGCGTACATGAAGCACCCGTCAAGGTGTTCAAGCGCGCCATCGCAACGAAGCTCTGCGAGGACCAGGACTTCTACGAGGAACAGGTCAGGGGGTTCGATCCGTGCCCACTGGCTGAGAATGGGGCCTGCTGGAAGAAAAAGCTGCTGTCCCGCGAACTTAATCACATCATCAGGCAGACGACATGACAACCCCAAGCAAGAACGACTACGTTGTGTTCCGGCAGGGACACAAGCGCTTTCTCATGCAGGTCACTGGCGTCACCGACCAAGCGGTGCACGGTATTCTGGATCTGAAGCGCTCCGAAGGTGAGACGGAAGCAACGTGCGCGCACAAGGACATCCTCGCTGTGCTCGGGCCGAAGCCTCAGAACGGTTCTGTGTTCGGCGTGAACATCGAGCCGTACTGGCGTCGAGTGGTGCATGACGGATTTGGTCAGGTCCAACTGTACACGCGCATCGACAAGGGCACGTGGAAGATCATCCGCAAAGGGATGGATCAAGCGTACGCCGCGTTGGAGAAGGAACGCCTGACCAGCTTCATTGAGGACTCCAATCTGGTCACACAGCTTCGACCATCCAAAGCCAAGAACCTGGGCATGTACCATTTCCGTCAACGCGGCGACGTCGCGGCGGACATGATGATGATTCGCGTGCAGGAGACGCAGCACCATGATCTGTACCGTGAGGTGATCCTGCACGAGTGCGGCCACGGTGTCTACTACCGCCTGTTCAGCGTGAAGCAGCGTGCATCCTGGATTCGCATGCACAAGAAGTTCGCCAAGTTCGTCGGTCACGATCAAGCTGACGTGCGCCGCCTGGGTAAGAAGTTCGCGTTCGCCAACGCCACCATCGCGCAGTTTGCCGAAGGGCTCGACGAAACCGAAGCGCTGCTGTTCCATGAGTGCATGTCCGCGCTGCGCAGCAACTTCCGGGTGCGCCCGCAGGAAATCAACGAACTGATCGAGGCTGGATGCGGCAAGGACATCCTGGAAATGTGGCCCACGGACGCGCTCGACTATACCGACTTCGAGCAGGTACTGAACGAGTACGCGACCAAGAACCCCGCCGAACTGTTTGCCGAGTCGTTCCGGCTGTACCATACCAAGACCAAGCTGCCGAAGGTCATCCATGAGTTGATGGAGAAGCACCTGACAGCAGTACGGGGTCGCGGATGACGGAAGCTAAGATTCAGCAGCAGTTCATGGCCGAGCTAATTAACTCGCTAGAGATTGAAGCTGCGATTCATCCGCGTTTGCCTATTGGCGGCGACGAGTTCAAAGTCACTGCGCTCCAAGTGTCACAGGACCTGAAAGCGCAGTACGAGAGCCGCTATCCAGGTATGACTATCGATGTCTCCGTGGACTGATAGTTGTAAAGAGAGAGCACCACACAAGGATTCCAACATGGCCCGACCACCCAAATCAATCGCTGACATCAAGCCAGCAGGCTACAACCCCCGCGTCATCACATCCACCGAACTCACCAAGCTGAAGCGTTCCATCGAGTCGCTCGGAGACCTGAGCGGTATCGTGGTGAACGTTGCCGGGAAAGCTCCCATCACCGTCTCCGGCCACCAGCGCCTGAAAACACTCAAGGGCAAGAAGACCAAGCTCGTGCGGGCTCCCTGCAAACAGGATGCGGTTGGCACCGTTGCGACAGGGCACATCGAGGTACGTGACGGAAGCAGCATCATCAAGATCCCGTACCGGGAAGTGAACTGGCCTGACAAGACCATGGAAATGGTCGCCAACATCAACGCCAACGCTGCAGGCGGTGACTTCGATCAAGCCAAGCTCGGCGCCGTCATGTCCAAGCTGGAGGGGAGCAAGACGTTCGGCGTGGAAGCGCTCGCCCTCGATGGCTTCGACATCCAGAAGGCAATGATCCAACATCGTCGTACGTCCAAGCATCAGCAGTCAGATGACACGCCGACCAAAGGCACACTGTCCAAAGGATCTGACGACGAGGAATTCGAACGCGTGGACCCGCGCGGCACGAAGTTCGCCCACGTATGCCCCCGCTGCAAGTTTGCCTTCGACTGAATCATGACAACCATCATTGGCATCAAACACGAAAACCGTCTCACTATCGCAGCCGATCGCGGCGTCAAGCTACCGAAGCGCACCGTCGGGCATCACCTCACAACCAAGCTCAAGAAGCTGGATGACAACCAGGGAAACGCCACCGTCATCGGCTTCTCAGGTGTCATGGCTGCAATGCAAGTCGTCTCGCACATCCTGGATGAATTCGACTACTCGTTCAGCACGACGGCAGACCTTCTGGAAACGGTGCTTGCCATTCGAGGCACGCTGGCCGACGAGTACCACTTCAACATGGTGACGGATGACGGCATTCTGACGATGCCTGTGACCATGCTGATCGCCAACGCCAAGAGCGGTCTGCATGTCGTGTACAACGGTGGCGAGGTTATCGAAGTGACGGAGCCCTATGCTGCCATCGGGTCCGGCGCCGAGTACGCGCTCGGCTCGCTTCATACCATGTGTGCGTTTCCATCCACCTTCCGTCGTCATGATGACAACGTGAAGTTCGCCATGCGTGCCGCCGCGCTCGACCCCGACACCCACACGGCCTGTGAGTCTGTCACCATCGAATGCCATGTCGTCGATCAACCAACGTAAGCTACCCATCGGGGCGCTCGACAAGGCCGTCAAGATCGACAAGCCCTCGTCCGTCCCCACGATGAAGAAAATCCTGGCGATGAAGAAGCCGTTCAAGGCGGCGTCCTTCTTCTCCGGGTGCGGCGGTGCGTCCGTCGGGCTGAAGTGGGCAGGCTTCGACGTGATCTATGCGAATGAGTTCGTCCCCAATGCGGCTCACAACTACAAGCTGAACGCGCCTGGTGTGGTACTTGACAAGCGTGACATCCGCAAAGTCCGTGGCCCCGAAGTGCTGAAGCGACTCGGGCTGAAGCCGGGCCAACTCGATCTGCTGGATGGCAGTCCGCCTTGCAAGGTCTTCTCGTCGTCCAAAGCGCACACGCAGGGCTCTGAGCTTGGGCTTGTGCTGCCTTACTCCGAGGGGATCAAGCAGCGCGTGGATGATCTGTTCTTTGAGCAGATCCGACTCATCAAGGTCATCAAGCCGCGCACGTTCATCCTTGAGAACGTCGAAGGGCTCGGGGACCATGTGAACCGTGGCGTGCTGGTCGAGATTCTGAATGCCATCGAGAAGGCCGGCTACACGGTCGAAGCACGCATCCTTGACGGGTCGCGCATGGGCATTCCGCAGAAACGTCGGCGCATGATCTTCGTCGGCGTGCGCAATGACCTGGTCAAGCTCGGATTCGCTCCGGTGTTCCCGAAGCCGCAGACGAAGGAAAGCACGGTCGCAGAATTTCTGCCGCATATCGTCAAGGTCAAGACCACCAAGGGCTTCCGCGCTTCCAATCGTGCGTACGACTGCATCACTGCCTCGGACCACAGCATCGGCTACACCGGGCTGTTCTCACGCGGCGGCTGGGTCGAGACGGCATCTGGCAAGCACCGGCGCTTCACCATCAACGAACTGCACCGCATGTTCGGCTTCCCTGACGACTTCAAGCTGGAGGGGTCGTTCGTGCAGCGATGGGAGCGCCTTGGTCGCAGCCACAGCCCGGTCATGATGCACGCCGTTGCGCAAGAGGTCGCTGACAAGATCCTCAAGCCGTATCACAAGATGCGCAAAGCGAAGCGGACCTCCAAGACGTAAGTTGTAAATACCGAGCATCAACATCAACAGGAGTTCCGCAATGGAAACCCAAGAGAGTGCAGTGCCTGATAATCGTGACCCGCACGTTGCCGATGGCAAGTGGGAGTTCGACGAGTCCGTCACCAAGGTCTTCGACAAGATGCTGGCGAACTCGATCCCCGGCTACGAGACGATGCGCTGGACGACCACCAACCTGGCCCTCAAGTTCCTGCCGGTCGAGTACCAGTCCCACATCCTCGATGTGGGCGCATCCCGTGGTCAGGCCGTGCTGCCAATCATCAAGGAACGCCCGCTGCTGAACGTGACCGCTGTCGAGCCGAGCGAGGCAATGTTCTCGGAACTCGATGCCGCGCTTCGTGCCGCTGTGGACGATCATCATCGTGTGAATGCCTTTCAGAAAGACTTCCGCGAATTCGATCTGCCACACCAGTTCTATGACGTCGTGCTGTCCGTGCTGACACTGATGTTCATCCCCATCGAGGATCGTCAGGCAGAACTGCAAAAGCTCTATCTCTCGCTCAAGCCCGGTGGCGCGCTGTTCCTGGTCGAGAAGACCTTGGGCAGCACCCCGATGATGAATGCCCTCATGGTCGAGGAATACTACGACATGAAGGCACGCAACGGCTACACGCAAGAGCAGATCGAGCGCAAGCGGCTGTCGCTCCAGGGTGTCCTGGTGCCGGTGCTTCCGAGGTGGAACGAAGACATGCTGCGCGAAGTCGGGTTCACCAACATCGAGTGCTACTGGAAGACGCTCCAGTTCACAGGCTGGATCGCCGTCAAATGAGGACATCATGCAACCGTACCGTCAACTGCTGCTGAAAGTCAGGGCGTGCCTGCAAGTCGAAGCCAAGCTGGCTCCCGACGAGAAGAAGGCCAACGAGTGGATCATCACCGTGAGCTTCAACGGGACGAAAGTCATCGTTGGCAAAGGTGACGTCAACACCATCTTCTACCAGTTCGGCGAGGGCAAGCGCAAGGTCTGCTACCCGGACGAAATGCTCACCAAGCTGGAGCGCATGGCACAGCAGGAATACTGGACGTTCCAGCAGATCGCCAACAAGAAGACGCGCACCTTCTTCTCCGAGACGGCTGCGCTCAAGCAAGAGGCACACGGCGCCATCATCGGCGTGCGTGACGGTGCCAGCAAGACGCTGTACCGTGCGCGCCCGATCCTCGACGGCAAGACCGAGTGGGTGAAGGTGTGAACGTAAACGGCTGGCGCGTTATCGACACCATCCAGGGCAGCCTATCACCAATCTTCGTCATCAAGAAGGGTCTGCTCCTGGCCCTATCGCGTGACCCGAAGCTGTGGATCCATAACAGCCGGGCACACGTTAGTCGGCCTCAACGCATGTACTCATGGTATCAGCATGCGATGTGCATACCATTCCTATTCGAGCCACAAGCCATCCTGACTGTGGGCCTTGGCGCGGGTGCGATGGCTACTGCTGCGGTCAGTGTCGCTCCAGCCGTTGACTGTATCGAGCTTGACAACGGGATGCTTGAGGCAGCAGTCAAGCACTTCAGCTTTGCGCATTCCAACCGCGTGACACTAGCATCGATCTTGTCATACGACCCGTCTAGACAGTACGATCTGATCCAACTGGACGTGTCCTCGTCTGCTGGTGCCAACCCTGACCTGTATTCCAGGAAATCGGTTGCGATGTACAAGGCGTGGCTCTCCAGTAACGGAGTCTTGGCGTTGAACCTCAACACGCGTCCTGACATCGTGGCTCGGCTTCTCAAGAACCTGTTCTCCGTATTCGGAGCACGCTGTGTCCTCGTGAATCCCGTGCCTGAAGAGCGTGTTGTGCTGTGCTTCAAGTCTCCGGGACACTGGTCGTTAAGCTCGCTAGAGCAACAAGGTATCGCGCTGTCGAAGAACGGCATCCTGGCCCTAGACGCATTCACACCTGTCTTAGCGGAGCGTTTCTACGGAGACGAGTTTCGCGTATAACCATCGAGAGAGCAACATGGGAAAACGAGTAATTCCACGAGAGGCATTTGCCCAACACGAAAAGCGCGCCGCCAGGATACGTGAATGCCTTGTTGACATGCTGGAAGAAGTACCCGCGAAAAAGATCGCCATCCCGCTGAGCTCAGGCGTTGACAGCCATGCGATCCTGTTCGCCGCACTCGAGGCAAAGAAGCAACCCACCATCTACAGCATCACTCTGGATGATCGTGAGTCGCAAGACTTCCGTGGAGCTCGTCGTACCTCAGAGATTCTAGGACTGCCCTTCGTCCCGGTCATCCTGCCCACGAAGGTATCGGAAATCAAGCGATTCATCAGTGAAGAAATCTACGGTCCTATCAACCCCGGCATCGTAATCACGAAGGCAACAGCCGAATGTCTGTGGCCCGTGGCTCGACTGTTTGACAAGGTCACCGAGAAAGCCATCGTCACTGGCTTCAACGGCGATACCTGGTACTGCACGCTGCGGTCACAGAAGAAAGTCTACGATGCTGAAGGCAATGCCGGTTACCAGCGCATCGTGAGGCAGTACTTCGACAACTTCAACGGTGCGAAGATGAATGACCCCGCGCGCATGATGCAGCTTGGGTATCTGAAGCGCTACAAGCCTGGAGTCAAGCTGTACGTACCGTACAACGATCCGAGAATGTTTCAGGTCATGAAGGGTATGGACCCCATCAAGGAAGGGTGGCGACCAATTCAGAAGGCACCTGTACGACTGGCGTTCTTCGACTACTTCGAGAAATGCCGAGAGAGCGTCTACATCCATTCGCCTATGCAGAAAGGCGACAGTGGTATTGAGGAGCACTTCCACAAACTGCTGGACACCGACCTGAACACGCAAGGCTACAAGTCAACCATCGGAATCTACAATACCTTCCTGCGCAAGTGGCAGGCAGAGTACCTACGACGGAGGACCCCCTCGATCTTTGAAAAATAGAACTCGTGCCATCTAATTTCCACCCAACGGACCAACGATTGGTGCCGTTCAACCCAACCAATGGAGAATTGCCATGTCGATGCAAGACCTGATGCTCGCCCTTCTGAACACGTCCTCGGGCGGCGCCCGTGAAGCTGCCCCCAAGCGCGGCGGTGGCCGTGGCGCTGCCGCCAAGAAAGCCCCGGCCAAGAAGGCCGCCGCCAAGAAGGCTGCCCCCAAGAAAGCCCCGGCCAAGAAGGCCGCCGCCAAGAAGGCCGCCGCCAAGAAGGCTGCCCCCAAGAAGGCCGCCCCCACCGCCAAGAAGTCCAGCAAGAACCCGCGTTTCTGATCGGTGACGCGCGCATAGGTGGCATCAATCGTGATGTCACCAGTCAGGTAGGGCGGCTTCGGTCGCCCTATCTTGCTTTTGGAGGTACGCCATGCTCACGATTCGCCAGTTGCTGCGTTCCACGTTTCCTGTTGCCAAGCGCAACTCGGCGTGGGTGGAGTTCGTCAACCTACGGCGTGGCAAGAACAGGGCAGGGCAGCCCAAGTATCTGACGAACGCGTACACCAATGCCCGTGCACCTGGGCAAAAGAACAAGCCACCGGCTCGTCACCAGTGCTCGGTCGTGGCGCTTGACAAGAAGAAAGGCTGGAACGGCTACGTGCTCGTCTCCTGCTCCTGCGAATACTTCACCTATACATGCGAGTACGCACTGCACGCACACGGCGCTGCCAACATCGTGTACTCAAACGGTGAGCCTCCAGAGGACAAGAACCCTCGGCTTACCCCGTCGCTGTGCAAGCACCTGTACGCGCTGCTCTCCGGCATTCAGTCTGGTCAGTATTGAACTATTGCCATGTCCAGTTACGTTCTCAATGCCCTCAAGAGTGTGAAAGAGCAGCTGCCTGAGAACTACTCAAGCAGGCAGCTTCTTGCCACCCTTGACTCGTTACTGTTCTCCGCCGTTAATCCGATCCTCCAGAACACGCAGTTCCTGGATCGGCACCTCAGCATCGTGGCCGGTTGGTACACGAATGCTGCGCGACGCAAGCTGGCCTCATTGGACTCGAAGGAAAACTTCAACTCCATCGTTGCGGCCATGATCGTCGCCCGCACCCCCGAAGAACGAATCCACGCATGGAAGACGCTCAAGCTAGAGCGCACCATCACCTTCTGGCTCATCCAGCAATGGCTCGACACCATGAAGCCATGGCCGAAGGCCGTCGTCAACAACGACTACAAGCTCAAGCTGTCCTGCGAGCGCAGGGGCTGTCTGATTCAGCACGAGTGCATCTTCCAATTGATCCAGAAGGTCGAGTTCTGGCTTGCTCGCTCGATCGACTTCAAGCAGCAGATCATGGAGAAGTACATGCGCTACGCCATGCTGGAAGCGCATGCCTACCAGTCGTACCACAGGGAACACAACCCACATCTGGTCATCGACGTCAACGAGGTCGCACAGAACTTCATGCTCGCCGTGTCGAAAGGCATCGACAAGTGTGACACCGACAAAGGGGTGCTGACCAGCTATGTCAAAAGCTGGTTGAAGGACGCCCGCAACACGACGGTCTTCAGTCACGAGTATGGCACTGCCTTCTCGATCCCGAGCAGCAAGAAGCGGGACATCGCTCGGGACTTGTCCGACATGAACAACATATCCGTCAGTCTCGAAGCTGACGAGGTCAAGAATCTACAGAGCACCGAGGACATAGAGACGACACTCATATCCCGCAATGTTGTAAATACAGTTCGACAGCTTGCCAAAGCGGCTGACCCTCTCGGACTAGGTCGGCTAGTCTTGCAGATCACCGAGACTCTTAACGAGGACGAACTTCGCCTCCTGCACTCAGTAAAGGAATAGGAACACCATGCCCAAATCCCGTGCCGTTTCATCGTTCGGCTCGACCAAGCCTTCCGTTGGCCGCGAGCAAGCCCCGCGTCTGGATGAAGTCGTCGAAATGCTGGACTGGCCCTCCAACGGCGATCCCGTTCAGGTGCGTCAAGTCGGCGACGTCGCTCCGCGTGGCGTCCACAAGATCAAGGTCATCAAGAAGGACAAGAGCGAAACCGAAATCACGAAGGCATGTCTGGCGTTCGATCCGTCCACCGACGAGCGGCAGACCGATGTGGAGTGCCCGTACTGCGCCATGGATGCGAAGCAGGCACGCTTCCAGAAGCTGTACTTCACCAACGTGATTTCTCGCGCGCTGGAGGAAGACAAACCTGCCAAGATCCGAATCACGCCGCAGGAGAAGAAAACCGGCATCAAGAGCATGGACTCCAAATCCTGGACTCCCATGCGCGTGGCTCGCGTGCCTTCCACGCTGGCAATCCGGTTGCAGCAACTCGGCGCCAAGAACATCGTCAAGTCCAAGACAGGCGAGAAGAAGAAGTTCCCCATCGGCCACCCGAAGTACGGCTTCGACATCGACATCAGCTTCAACAAGAAGCTGCAGGCAGCCAACATGTACTCCGCCGACCGGAACATGGACGAGCGCCACACTCCGCTGACCGAGGAACAGGCATCGTACCTGCGCTTCGATCTGGACGTGATCTACGTGCCCGAGTCCCTGGAAGTCGCCACCCGCGAAGCAGATGGGCTGGAAAGCCGTTGGGCGGAGGCTCACGGCGGTGCCAAGAAGAAAAAGTCCAAGGGCGGCAAGCCCAAGGACGAGGACGATGACGACCTGGACGTCGAAGACGACGAGGAAGAAGACGAGGACGAGGACGAGGACGAGAAGCCCGCGCGCGGCAAGAAGAAGGCTGCGGCCAAGTCGAAGTCGAAGTCCAAGCGTGACGATGACGACGAGGATGACGACGAACTCGACCTCGACGGCGACGATGACGACGAGGATGAGGACGAGGACGAGAAGCCCGCTCGCAAGTCGAAGCCCAAGTCGAAGGCATCGGCCAAGAAGAAGTCCAGCCGCGACGACGAGGATGACGAGGACGATCTGGACCTCGATGATGACGAGGACGAAGACGAAGACGAAGACGAGGAGGAGGACGATGATCCTCCGGCACGCAAGTCGAAGTCCAAGGCCAAGTCCAAGAAGCCCAGTCGTGACGAGGACGACGAGGACGACGAGGACGACGAGGACGAGGACGAGGAGGAGGACGATGAGCCTCCGGCCCGCAGCAAGTCCAAGTCGAAGTCGAAGTCCAAGAAGCCCAAGGACGAAGACGAGGAAGACGATCTGGACCTCGACGAAGACGAGGATGAGGACGAAGACGAAGACGAAGACGAAGACGAAGACGAGGACGAGAAGCCCGCTCGCAAGTCGAAGCCCAAGGCCAAGCCCGCATCCAAGCGTCGCAAGTAATCCATCAACCATCTGACCCAGGGCGGCCACTTAAGGCCGCTTTTGCTATGGCAACTCGCAAATCAGCAGTGAAGGAACCGAGTGCGGCTGAGAAGAAGCGCGCTCGTGCGAAGGCAGTCAGTGACCCGGCATCCGTGTTCACGCCGAACTACGAGGAACTGCTCGACGATCTGGAGAAGAAGGCACGTGTCACGCAGGGTGCGATGTCACCCGAAGCACGCAAGGGCTCGACGTTCTCCAGCAACATGCTCGGCACCGACCTCATGCTCAGTGGCGGTCTGATCGGTGGTCGCTGGTACACGTTCTTCGGCGGCGAAGGCTCTGCAAAGAGTACGGGGCTCGCTCACATCAAGATGAGCGCAGCGGACACCGGCGTTGCGATCCAACTGGATGAGGACTACGAGGGGAGCGCTGTAGGCGACTACTACAACGGCATCCTGGAGTTCGCGTCCCGCAAGATGAAGGACGTGACGGACCTGTACGGGCTCAAGGATCACGAGGGCAACGTCATCAAGAAGCCACGCGTCCGCTACTACAACCCGACCACTGCCGAGGAATTCTTCAACCCGGTGGCGTCCCTGCTGCGCAAGCTACCGGACAAGGTGTTCCTGGAGAACCGCTGGTGGTACGCGTGGGACGCCGACAAGCGTGGCCGTGCGATGGCAGGCAACTCGTACTCCAAGTCGATGTACACCAAGCACCAGCGGCTGTTCATCGAAGCTCAGAACGGTCTGCCGCAAGCCATCTTCTACCTGGACTCGTATCCGGCCATGTTCCCGGAAGCGCTGGACGACGATGATGCCGGTCGAGGCATGGCAGCAATCGCACGTGCCATGTCGGAGAACGTGCCGAAAATCTTCCCCAAGCTGCGCCCGAAGAACGTTACGCTGATCGGCGTGAACCAGTTGCGTCAGCGGCCTGGCTTCAACATGGGCGATCCGTCCTACGAGCCCGCTGGCGACACGATCAAGTTCGCCTCATCTGTTCGTGTCCGTCAGACTGCGCGCTCTGTTCCGCACGGGAAGGGTCCTATCGAGAAGGAGGCTTCGGTGCTGTACGCCGGTGCGTACGACACGTATCGGTACATCCACATGAAGACCATCAAGAACAAGGTCTCGACCCCGTATCTGGAAGCATGGCAACGAGTGTGGGTGGACGACAGCACTGGGACGGCCCACGGTTTCTGCCCGGTGTGGGACACGTTCCAGTACCTGAAGAACACCGGCCAGCTTGCGGGCAACATGAAGAAAATGAGGGTCACGCTCGGCAGCTACAAGTTCGTGGCGACGTGGGATCAGTTCAAGGCCCTCATCCTGCTGCGAGGTGAATCCCTCAAGCGTGTCCTCAAGCAACTCAAGCTGGCGAAAGACCCGCAACTTCGCCTGCGTTGCTTCCATCAACTGCGCGAGGGTGATGGTCTGAAGATGTACTTCGAAACCCTCAAGACGCGCCAGAAAGAAGAGGCTTGATGTGTCAACGGAATTCGTCTTCATTGGGGATCTGCACTGCGACGCCCTGACCAAATACTGGCCTGAAGCGAACGCCATGCAGATCGGAGCAGTCGCTCGCGTCATTCGCACGCAGATGAAGTACGGGCGCAACCACTTCTTTCTGCTCGGTGACCTCAGTGAAGGCATACGTGACAGCACTGGCAATGCGATTCGACTCTCGGAAGACGCCCAAGTGCAGTTGCTTCGGCTCTTTCGGGAGTTCGACGGTGTAGCTCACCTGTACGTGTACTTGGGCAACCACGACTACGCGGAAGTCGGCTCCCACTCCCTGCAAGTGTTCTTCGAAATGCAGGCAGGGAAGATGTTCAAGACGATCCGCTTCTTCGACAAGCCCACCACGCTGAGGATCGATGATGTCGACGTATGTGTCCTCCCTCACCCTCACAAAGAGCCTGATCCTGACGCCCACTTTGCTCTTGCACACTACGAGGTCAATGGTGCGGTCGGTGATACGGGTCGTAAGCTCAAGGGCGATGACTACGCCTTCAAGATACCCATCGTCCAGGGACATCTGCACACCGCACAGAAAGTACGCAACCACTACTACCCAGGCACTCTCTACCAAAAAAGCTTTGGCGAGAGATTGCCAAAGGGGTATGGGGTGGCTCGTGTCTCGAGGTCTCGATTCCAGTACAAGTGGGTCCAGTTCCAGCCGCCGTTCGAATTGCGCAACGTACAGATTGAGAAGACCTCGGACTTCAAGACGCTTGTAGCCGCGCACAATGTCAGACAGAAACTGTTCGTCGCGGACGGCGTGCGCATCCCCAATGACCTGGCAACCAAGTACCCGAACATTGTAAATACCCTTCAGTACGCGAGCGAGGAAGAATTGCAGTCCTTGCAGCAGGCAGAGTTCGAGTTGGAAGCATCCACGTTGGAGTTCGACCACACGGACTACCTGCCGAAGTATCTGAAGCAGCACGGTGCATCCAAGCAGCAGATCGCCCGCGCTAAGGAAATCCTCGGAGGAAGAAAGGCATGACAACCAAGACATGGAGTTTGCTGCACAGGCCGCGCCGATTCAGCGATGTTGCTGGGCAGCAGCATGCAGTCGCGCAGTTGAAGGGGATGCTGAAGACAGGCGACATCCCCGCAACGTTGATGTTCGTCGGACCCTCGGGCACTGGCAAGACGACGCTGGCCCGCATGATGGCGATGTACCTGAACTGCGAGAAAGGGACGGCGTGCGGCAAGTGCGCGTCCTGTCTGGCTGGTGACAAGCACCCCGACATCCTGGAGTTGAACGCTGCGGACGCTCGCGGCATCGACGATGCGCGTGGACTCGCGGCCAAGGCACGGTACAACCCCAAGTTCAAGCATCGCATCATCATCATCGATGAGATTCAAGGGATGACGCCGCAGGCATTGCAGTCGCTGTTGATCCCGACCGAAGACCCACCGGCGCACACCCTGTACTGCCTGTGCACGACCGATCCGCAAAAGCTGCCGGAAGCAATGCTGACGCGCGGCACCAAGATCGTGCTGACGTTGCCTGACAAGGATGAAATCGTCGAGCGGCTCAAAGCCATCGCCACGGCGCGCAAGATCAAGATGCCAGCCGAAGTGTTTGAGGCAGCGTCCGTAGCCAGCGGTGGTCACGTACGCGATGCGGTGAATCTGCTCCAGAGTGCACACAACACCATCGCTGCGGACCCCAAGGCCGATCTGAAGCTGGTGCTGAAGACCATCTTCGTGGCGACCGATGTGTCACAAGCCTTGATGGCGACCAAGCTGCTGATCGCCCTGTATCTCGGCAAGCGTGGGGCTGCTGCCAAGACGTTGTTCCAGGTCTCGGAGACGGTGCAGTTCCTGAACCAGTGCATGTGGTTCAACCAGTACGTCATCGGCTTGAAGGTGGGTGCCGAGCCGAGCCGGAACTTCTGGCATGCTCCGGCAAACAAGACATTCGCAGCCAACGTCAAGAAGCTGGCACCTGATGTCACCATCGCCAAGCTGCTGGAAGTGCAGAAGGTCATCGTGCAACTGCGCAATGAACTGCACACCGTCCCCACATCCGATCTCAGCTTGATGCTGGCGTACCTGACATGAAAGCCATCCTGTTTTGCGGCTACCACCGCACCGGAAAGTCCACCGCAGCCAACATTCTTGCCAGGTGTGGTGTTGGCAAGGTCTTTGCCCTCGGTATCCCTCTGCGCGAGTTCATCATTGGTGCCTTCAACGTCTCTACCGACTTGATGTTCAACGACGCCATGAAGGACGTACCAACGCCCGAGTTGAACTGGCAAACACCACGCCAGGTGATGGACTACGTTGGCGAGAGCATCCGTCTACAGGTCCCGACATTCTGGCTGGACCGCATGCTGCGCGATGTCAAGCCGAACGACACTTTCATCCTGTCCGACTGCCGCTCGATCGAGGTCGCCGAGTACATGAAGCAGAACGCGATCGAGTTCATGTGCATCCGTATGCACCGTGGTACACCGCCACCTCCACCCTACCCAACGCAGAACAACCCGGACACGCTGCTCCCATACGTGACGCACCATATCCAAAACGACGGTGGTCCCAACGATCTGTACGATGCCTTGCACGCAATCTTCAAATGGCATACACCACAGCAGTGCTGAGTTGGAGCGTCGAGAACTATGTGATGTTCAAGCAGGCTGAATGGAAAGTTCAGCCCGGCGTGACGTTCGTTCTCGGGCGCAACCGCAACCGCCCGTCGGATCAAGCGTCCAACGCATCCGGCAAGTCCGTCCTCATGGGTGCGCTGCCTTCAGCGCTGCTGGACACGCATTCCATCGGGATGAAAAGCGCCAAGGCCGTGCAGCGCAAGATGTACGGCAAAGGGTCCGGCGTCAGTGTCACGCTCAAGCGTGGTAAGTCCACGTACGTTTACTCCAAGGTGGGCAGCAAAGTCACTCTCACCAAGGATGGCAAGGATCTGCACTCGCGCGTAGCTCGGGAGAGTATCCGCAAGCTGATGCCTCTTACCGAGGAGGAATTCTTCTCTACCGTGTATGTCGATGGTCGACGATACGCCAGTTTTCTTCTAGGCTCAGCAGCAGACCGCGCTGCATTCATCACCAAGCTGTTCAGGCTTGATGACATCGACGTCACACGCAAGTGGATCACGCAGCAGATCAACTCACTGCGCGAGCGCTCCGCAGCCGCAGCCATCGTCAGGACCGGCGTCGATGACCTGCTACAACGGCTGCGAGACTACCCCAAGACCAACGACGCGAAGATCGACTCGCTGACCTCGGAGCTCTCCGATCTACAGCAGCAGACCACCGACTTGCAGACTGTTCTCCAGCAGCACTCTGCCTACAATGTCTACCGGAAAGCCAAGCAGCAGCTTGACGACTGCCCGGAACCATCCATGGAGAAGGACGAGGCCGAGTCCTGTGTCCAATCCCACCAGAAGTGGCGCGCCAAGCACGATGCCTGGACAGAGCGCAAGGAGGAAATGAGCCAGCGCCGCGATGAACTTTCCAAGTTGAAGGTGACCAAGCGGCATGCTCGGCAGTACGAGAAAGCGGTGGCGATCAGGGATCGTGCGCGTTCGCTACAGTGCGACAAGCCGAAGTCGATGCCTGAAGTCGAGGGCGACGACGAACTGATCGACTCGCTGCCAGCACTGCGCAAGCAGGAGTCCAAGCTGGAGTCGCAACTTGACCGCCTCACCAACATCCGCAAGCACGTGTCCAAGTTGGATGGTTCATGCCCGACGTGCTTGCGTCCGTTGAAGGACCACGACAAGAATGGCGTCCTCAAGGCACTCGATCGTGAAATCGAGGATGTGGAGCGCGCATACAAGCGTGCATCGAAGCGGGTAAATGAAGCCGAAGCGTACTCGGCGTACAAGGACCATCGCAAGGCAATGATGCGGTGGGAGAAGTATCAGAGCTACGTCAAAGCAATCGAGGGCTACCCGTTCAAGGACGTGGACAAGTACCTGCGACTGAGCGCATTGCTGAGCGAGAGTCTCGGCCCGGAGCCGAAAGAGCCGAAGGGTGATCTGCAAGCAGCCAAGAAGGCAATCGCAGCGTACCAACGGCGGCGCGAGCTTGGCCGCATCCTGAAGGGCATGAAGACCGATGGCAAGCCTGACATGTCTCTCAAGACGGCGAAGTCCAAGCTGGAGACAGTCAACGCACGCATCCGCGAAATCATGACGTCGCTACCGAAGCTGAAGTCACTGCAACAGACGTTCAAGCAGGACCGTAGGCAGTACAACGCAGAGAAGCGCAAGCTGGCCGAACTCAGCGAAGGACTGGACGACTTGCCAGTGTACGAGCTACTGCAAGGCGCGTATTCAGCCAAGGGCGATGGCATCAAGACCATGATCCTGGCTGCGCTTGCGCGGAGACTGGAGAAGAACCTGAACGTCTTCGCCAAGCACGTGTTTGAGGAAGGGTATCAGTTCAGCCTGACCGTTGCACCCAATCAGTTCGACGTGATCGTGAACCGACGCAACGGCAAGTCCTCTGACATCCGCTACTTCTCAGGCGCGGAGAGCCGGTTGTTCGCCGTGGTGTTCCTGCTAGCACTGCTGCCGATGATCCCATCGTCGCGGCGCATGAATCTGCTGATCCTGGATGAGCCTACAGCGAACATGGATACACCCTCACGAGACATCTTTCGTGACGTCCTTCTGCCTCAATTGGCAAAGATTGTTCCTTCTGTCATCGTCGTTACTCCGAACTTGGAAGACATGCCGCGCGATGCTAACGCTTGGACGGTCATCAAATCAGGAGGTGTGTCGAACTTGGTTAAGGGGGCTATTCATGGCAGGTAAACCCATAACTACAAAGGAGTTCGTAGCTCGTGCGATGTCAGTACACGGTAGCATCTACGACTATTCCAAAACCGAGTATGTTGGTTCGACCAAAAAGGTAGCTATACGATGCAAAAGTTGTGGTCATGTCTTTCAGCAAACCGCGCATAACCATCTACAAGGATCGGGGTGTAGCTGTCAGACTGCATACGCGCCTAACAAGTCAAATGCAAATCGGCTTGCCACCTTCTTGCACAAGCTGGAAGCTAGGCATCCAGATAAATTTGAGTTACTGTCAACCCAGTATCTAAATCAACGAACACAACTGCTCCTGAGGTGCAAATCTTGTGGTTCGCAGTTCAAAAGCACCGGCGGTGATTTGCTAAGCGGTAGAGGCTGTCCATCATACGTGTGCAGATACGGACGGTTGACGAAGCCGAAAAAGACCTTTGTACAAGAGGCAACAGCTATCCATGGCGACCGCTATGTATACGGCAAGTATCGTGGGACGCAGACCAACATGAAAATGAAATGCACCTCATGTGGTCGAGTATTCTACCAATGGCCTAGAAACCATTTGTCGTATGCATCTGGCTGCCCTTACTGCCACGCGTCTACCAGTTCTGGAGAAAACTCCCTTGCAGTCTGGCTTCGATCGTTGCATGTGCGCGTAATCACCACAAACCGCAAGATACTGAATGGCAAAGAGATAGACATCTTCCTACCTGACCATGGTCTAGGTATAGAATTCAATGGACTGTATTGGCATGACGCTGCGCATAAGGGGCGCTTGTATCACCAACAAAAGTCAAGAGACGCAGCGGCGGCTGGGATCGCTCTCTTTCATGTGTGGGAACATCAATGGCGCACGCAGCAGGCTATAGTTAAGTCAATGCTGCTCGTTCGGCTTGGTCTTGCTAACCGCATTGCAGCTAGGGCTACAGAAGTACGCAGACTAGAGAACTCAGACACCGCCGAGTTTCTACGGGCCTCGCATCTACAAGGATTTGTGTCAGCCTCTATTAGCTATGGGTTGTTCCATGATGGTGCTCTAGTAGAGGTCATGAGTTTTGGACGCTCTCGATTCGCGGATGGCTTTGACTTCGAACTACTGCGCCTCGGGAGTGCCCTTAACACTGTGGTTGTTGGAGGCGCTTCAAGACTGTTTAACGCGTTCAAACGCGATCACCCCAAAAGTAGTGTCGTCAGCTACGCTGATTTAGACCATGGCACAGGCCATGTTTACACGCAGTTAGGCTTCAAATGGGTAGGTGTGACAGACCCCGCTTATTTTTGGGTGAAGGGTACCGAAGTTATATCCAGGTATAAAGCGCAGAAGCGACGGCTTTCTAGATGGCTACCCACGTGGGACCCAAACAAAACGGAGCGCGCTAATCTGGAGAGTGCGGGCTATCGCAGAGTCTTTACCTCCGGAAATGCCATTTACCAGTATATGGGGTCAAAATGAAGTGCTGCTACGGGTTGGTCCGAACGGACGTTGATGACCTGAAGTTCCTGCTGTCTGAGCAGTTCAACGTCTACCATGAAGAGGTGCCAAAGC
>JAEHJW020005564.1_pt2 | contig 26156 bp, 44 predicted proteins | sample 9271431 | NCBI WGS metagenome assembly JAEHJW02 | reverse complement strand
TGTCAATTCCCGATTGCCCACCATTGACATGCCGCGGACGTGGGCGTGGCGCTGCACCACAGCTTGATTTGCGAAAGAGAGGGGAAGTTTGCTCCCCATGCGTAAACCGTTGTACTCCCAGCGTCCGAGGCATACCCGCGTAGAGCTTGATTTGGGAAGGCAATCGGCAATGTCACCGTTGCATTTTGTGCGTTGGCGAGCGAAGCAACCCCCCATTGGAGAATCAGCGGGTTCGGGTCGCCGGGATAGGCCGGGAACTTGCGGTACCCGCTCCCGGTGAGCGACGTTGCGCCGCTGAGTAGTTGCACGAACGCCGTTGTGGCCCGCTTCGTGCTGTTGTCGCCGGCGGTCGGCGTTGGCCCGACATCTGCGCCGGTCGACGAAATCAAAATCCATTCCGTCCCAGCATGATTCAACCGGAAGATTGCTCCGTCACCTGCGACAAGTTCTCCTCCTGCAAGTGCCCCACCTCCAGGGAACACAACCGGAAGCGCACCATGCCCGTCAACATCCAACGTCGAAGCTGCGGTGTTGGTAGCCACTATTGCGTCAATGGTCACAAGCATTCCGGGTGCCAACGCAAGGGAAGCAGGTTTCAGGGCAACGGCGTAGGCGTTCACTGCACCTGTATCAACACCCTGCCAAACGTCACCACGGATCGCTCGTGCAAGATTGGCCTCGAGGGTTGCAGTTGTGCCGTCATCCGTCGCATTCTGCCCCGTTGCATCCGCAATCAGTTGCGCAACCATTGCAGCGATGATCGAACATTGGCGCAGCATCTTGTTCATCTGGTTGGACGGGACAATCCCAGACGTCATCCCGTTGGCCAGAATTGTGGTTAGTGCAAGGTATTCCGCTTGCGTGAGCACATTGGCACCGGAGCCCCCCGCAATGCTCTGAAAATCGTTTGTTGCAGCCATAGGATTTCCTTAAACGAGGACCGCTAATGCTCCGACGTCAAGCCCTGCAAAATAGGCGTTTTCGATGTCAAGAGCAAAAATGGGGCCCGCAACCGATGGGAAAGCATAGTTTGAAATTTGTACCCCTGCGGGTTTCACATCAAGATCACCCTGTGTGAGCAATGCTTGCGTCAACGGGTCAGGGGATACAAGCGTGAAACCGAGGACCATTGTCTCGTTGCAATTATCCTGTATGAAGACATATGGATTACCGGGTACCGGGGGGAACAATGCGTCGAGCATTGCATACAAATCCGAAAGCGAACCGTTCCATTGGTTGTTTAGAATCCGGACTTGGAGAAGCAATCTGTAATGATCATCAGGAAGCTGAGTAAGGACTTGATTCGGGGTGGTATCCGGATTCCAGATTACCCCCTCATCGAGACCCGGAGCGATGTCCAGCGAAAAGAATACTCCTGTTACCCCTACCGTTAGATTTCGGGTGACACCAACCCATTCACCAAGTACATCCAGCTGAACTCCAACAGCCTGATCCAGATCGTACAGGAGACTCATCTGTTGATACAATGCAAGCAGGTCCGCCCCTGGCTGCATTGTCTGCGCCACCATAGCCATGAAATTCGGCTTGCTGGCGTGCTCCGAGGTGATCAGGTTCGTGTAAGGGGTGACGTCACCGCTCATCACAGCACCGTTATGACCACATTGGAGGTTGAGCAGTCTGCGGCCTCATTGAACAAGATTGGAAGGTCCGCGGTTCCGGTGGGGCTCGCAGTTGTACCAAGAGTGAAAGCTGTGATCTTGAACGTCAGACCCAAGCCCGAGTTCATGAGCGACGCAACCGCCTGAGCTTGCGTTTCGTATACGCTTCCGCCGATTGCAAGAGCATTCGTGTAATTCGTCAGCGCCGTCTGAATTTGCTGTACGGTGCTTGCCACCCATCCCGTCAACGGTTGAACCGTCAAAGAATAGTAGATCGGGACAAGCGTAAGGATGAAGAAGTTGATGGTCCTGGGAAGACCGAGGGAATCATATACGACAACCTGAGTTGTACCGTATGTCTGACCGCCAGGAGGTTTGCGGGATGCGATTGCGTTCGCAATGTCTGCGACTGCACCACCTTCCACAACAACCGCGATGGAATGCGCGGGGACACCGTTAGCGTCCGTGGCACCCGTATCGTTTTCGTACACAAAGGACCGAACCACACCCGTGACGTTCGCAACTGCTGCCGCAATGGCTTCCGTGATTGTCTGCGCCGGAATTGCGGTGGAAGTTGACTGTCGTGTGCGCAAGGATGCGTCAAGCTCAACCGCAGCCCCAATCACAGCATCCGCGGTACTGACAAACGATTGCCAGCCGTACTGCGGATTGAAAATCTGGGCAATAGACCCCGCTGGTGCTGCAATAGCCCCCGCCTGCTGCGCAGTAACCGTCACCACAGCCGTTCCAGCATTCGTGATTTGCGTCGTTGCTGGAAGGTTCCAAAGATTTCCATTCACGTCCTTCACGACGCCGCCAGTGATAAGGGCTCCAGCTACGCCCGTCACCGTCCCGACTGCGGTGCTGTACGAAGGGTTCTGCCTCGCAAGGCCGTTGATCTTCACCAGCGAACTCAGCCCAACCCCCTGAGCATACGTTGGGGAGAAGGACTGGAAAACGGCCACCGCTCCCTGGTTGCTGTCGTTGATGACCTTGGCTAAGGCTGCGATCCACTGACCGTCCTGGCTGTCACCAGACACCACAATGTTCGCGCCGTAGATCGACTGGAAAATTGCAATCAGGCTCTGATATACATCGTTGTACGACGGGATAGATATCCCGTTCGCGTCAACGGTGGGCGCAAGCGTCGGCAGCGGGTAGGTTGTGGCCATCGTGCTTAGAGGACCTGAGTGACGGTGGTCTGCCCGAATACTGTGTTGATGGTTGCTGTGACGGTTGCTTTCCGAGTTGCTGAATCAACAGAACTCGAGTAAGATACAATATCCAGGACCCCCTTAGTATCGCGGATCACTTTCTGGATTGCTGCATCGTACTTAGAAACCGTTCCAGCCCCAAGTATCTGAGAATTATAGGGAGTGCCTAAGGTAGTGTCAAGAAAGAACTCACCAGCAATCAAAGCTAGGCGCGTCTTCACCCATTGCGCAACAGCATCTGGGGAGTTCACGTAGAAATTGGCTCCACCTTGGCCAAAAGTGTAATCTCCATTCTGGTCAAGTTTTCTGTAAGTGACGTCGACCATATCTTACTCCGCACTGACAACCGATGTCTGACTCGACGCGGGTGGGCTCGTTGTTGGCGTGCCCGTATCCGCTCCCCCATTGCCGTTCGAATGCACATGGCTTGTGGCCCAAGTGGCGAAAGCACTATTCAGCAGCTTGAGCAGCGCAGTCCCAGCGTTCTGAAGTGCAATGCTTGCCGCTTTGACCACAGCGGTACCTCCGGCGGTCACGTTCACGTTTCCGCTTGCTGTGACTGTGGCGGTTCCAGTATTCACATTGACAGCAGTTGGAGCCTCTATTGTTATGGTCCCGGACTTGATGTCAAGATACGTCTGCCCGTCATCTGTACGAAGTTGAGCGGACGTGGTGCTGATATTTGGAATCACATTTGGCTTGGATTTCACGCCCGGGATCACAAACCCGTCGCTAAGGTCGTGTAACCGGAGGTCCGCTTGGTTCTGCACCCCGCCACTCTGCCACCAGGCGTCAATACAACGAGAGGCGAAGACCATCAGGCATTCGTTCCCGTTGGTTAATGGGAACGTGAGCGTCAACCCTCCGCCGGAAGGAAACACCACGGGGCAATCCACAAGGAGAGGAAGCTGCTCCCAACTAACCGAGCCATCAATGGGGCTCTTGACCCTGGCGCGGATTGCAACCTGGACCACACAAGTATTCTCTGTCGGATCGTAGCTCTGTATGATGCCAGGCATAGCGGTCCAGATATCGGACTGCCATCCTTGCAACGCAACCAACAAGGCGTCATTCAGGCTGCTGAATCGTTCACGACGGTCCATTATTGGTCTGCCACTTGTTTCCCCGCCGGAGCGGACGGGTTGACGGAAAGGCACGTCACATGCGAGTACCAGGGTGCCCCCCGCGTGTCACCTTCGTGCTCCACGACGAACATGCGGTAAACCCCATCGGGGCTCAATGCGGCATTGTATTGGATACCAGCCCATTGATTGTAAGGGACCGCTGGGCCGTTCGGGTCCGCTTGGATCAACTGCACAATTTCGCTATTGTTCAACTGAGCCCGGCACCCAATCCGCAACCCGCTATTCAACAGCGTTGTGAACTTAATCCCTTCATCTGTCTGCTCCGGTGTGCCAATGAGCCCGGTTGCCACGTTCACCTTGACAATTTCGCTATTCCGATAGCCCGTGAGAGGGGTGACAATCACTTTCCCATTTTGGATTGACCAGGAGGCGTCCAGGTTGCTGACCACATGGCGCAAGCGTGCCCGGGCCATTCCGAACATCACTTTCCCGCGGATCAACGGGACGTTCTGCGCCGTTGTGGTCAAGCTGCTTAGGTCCGCAGTTGCCCCCATCGCTTGAACTAAAGATTGTATCGCTTGCGCCGGTGTACTCCCTTTGGCTAGTGTCCCGTTCACGAGCCCTTGGTTATACGGGATGTCCCCGTCCGCTGCTAGGATGTCAAGAAACGTGTCTGTCGCGTTTTCTCGTCCAATGTGATATTGCTTGATTGTCCCTTGAAAGACGATTCCGAAGTTTCCATTGACGTACCCGGCGTTGAGTGTAACTTGGGAGAACTCCCCTTTGATTTTCTTGATTGTGGCAGCGGACAGGTTGTACACCCGGATCGTGCATGTGTTCGGGCTCTCCACATCGGCGTTCTCAACCCGGAACTTGATATGGAATTCCGAAAGGTCAAGACCGTCCACCTGATTGAAAACAACCAGCGTAATCTTTCGAATCCACTGATTGTTCATGGCGTAGTGATGAAATACAGGTGCCCCGAACTCCCGAGGCTGCTGGAGTCAGGTGGAAGCAGTTGATTGCTGTCGCATTGCGCAACCAGCTGACCGCCAAAGCTCATGTAACCGTACTGCTGAAGTAGATCCTGGTTCGCGACCAGCGGGATCCCGTTCACGAGCGGGTTGGCATTCGCGTCAAGTATATCAATACACCAGATAGACGCCTGCTCATTCCAGTAAAGGTTGATGCCATAAGTTACGCCGCCCAGATCAATTTCAAACGTTTGAGCAACAGGTTCAAGAGGGATCTCGTAACGGGTAGTCATTTTCACCACCCCGAGACAGCGGGCGGGGGCGCCACGGGTTTGAGTGACTTGGTCCCGTTATTCAACGGACTCGCTGTGGCAAGCGGGTTGGCTTGAACTGACGCCGGAAGCGCCACGCTCTGCGTGTTCACCATAATGATCTCTTTGCACGCCATGCGAACAAAGAGAGAATTTTCGGTCCGCCAGTCATTTTCAACCGTCAAGGACTTACAGACCATATTCTGAAGGATACGCTTTCCGGTGTAGATTGTGAATAGTGCTTTTGTAGTTTCAAGAGCTACAAGGGAATTGTAGATGCTATTCAGTTCGGTTGCGTTCGCTCCAGTCAGGACGGATCCAACGGCCGCAATACTGTTTCCGATTGCACCCAATGGGGAAGCATTCACCGAAGGGCTCATGGACCAACCGAGACGCAAGTCCACGACGATGGGCAGTTTGAACATATGATCGGAGACGGTTGACCCAATTTCAACGGGGTGGTCCGTTACCTCCGATTCGTCTTGCACTCGTTCCTCGATTGTGGCTTGCGCAACAATGTCCGGGAGCGAGTAACTTTTTCCCGCCGAATCAGTATAAGCAATGGAATAGAGACCGCGTTGCGGGTGCAGCACCACATAGCTCGTAAGAGCCACCTGAGCAGCAGTAATTCCAAGGTTCATGTAGCTCATGACACCGCCGCCTTCATATTCCGCACAAGGTCACCGTTCACCCTGCTCTGGTGCCGCAGGACTTGGCGTGCCGTGTCTTGCGCGTCCGTTCCCTTGACGTTGATGTTGGTCGTCTGGGTGAGGTGGACGTTCTGATTCACAATCGTTTGCCCGAGCCTTGTCCGTGAAGCTGCCGACAGAAGAGCGGACGGCAACCCTTCGTGGCGTGCCATGAGACGGGAGAGCTTGACCACAGTTGCGGGGTTGCTGAGGTCCAACTTTTGGTCTGCACCTACACCCATCCCCTTGTCAATGTCCGCAATGTATGCCGAGACGTCGTTTCCATCGGAGGCAGGGGCGTAGGTGTTCACAATCCCTCGAACCGTGTTCACACCCCCTGCACCGTAGCTCTGGAGCAGAGCTTGCATTGCTGCAAAGCCGGCCGTTGGTGAGCGAAAAATAGCGAAGCCGTTGGGATCTTGGCCGGTTGCCCCGTATGCAGCTTGCCAAGGGCGGTACCGTAGGTTCCCAGGGTTGTTGTTGCGGGCGTTACGGGGCCCTACAGGCTCCGATCTCGTTGGGGCTGCGGGCTCTATACCGAAGTCGGGGTTAGCGTTGAGGTCCGCCTGTTCCTGTTGCTTCTCGTACCGTTGACGCAGGATCTTGGCAATCTGCGCATCACTGAGGTGCATCTGAAATTTCATGCTCAGGGCATCGGAATACTGCGCCGTGGACAGGTACTCGAAAGCCCCCATCCAATCACCCTTGGCAATCTTGTCAGCGCCACGCCCTTCGTTGTTCTTCGTGAACAGTTTCCCGATGCCCGGGATCCAACTTAGTTCATCACGTAGCGTATGCGCTCCGCGTGCAAGGTCCGTCAGGTCGCTCATTGCCCCGCGGAACATATTTGTCAGCCCCTTGAACGCGGGTTCAAAACGGGTCATGACCGCAATGCCCAGAACTTCGAACCGGAGCTTCAGGTCGTCAAGGGCCTTGGTGTATTCGAGCGTCACTTTCTTTGCTTGGTCCGGGTCGACCCCAAGCTGCCGAAACACATCCCGGGCTTCCTTCTGCGAAGCAATCAGCTTGTCCAGGTGCATCCGCATCAGGTGGTATGTGTCTGCGTCGATTCCAAACTGCTCCGCGTACTGTGCGCCAATGTACTCGGGGAATTTCTTGGTTGCTTTCATCAAGTCAACCAATTGGTCGGTAGCGTCTTTCCCTTCCTCGCGCACTCCTGTCAAACTGTCCAAGAGCGCCATCTTGCCCGGGTTCAGGCGAAGCGTCTGCGCCAGCCCGTGGACGGCGCTTCCCATCTCCTCCGCACTGATTCCAATCTGCTTCCCAGCGAACTCGAGCTCGGTCAGACGCTTGACCGTGGTACCGGAGAGCTCTGCGGAGAAATACGCTTTTCGCATGTTGTACGCGAAGGCAGCGGTCGCCACCTCGACCGCACCAATGACCTCCGCAACCTTGATCCCTGTTGAGAATACTTTCTTCTCAACACCTTGCAATCCCTCCTCGAATTTCCGCAAGGAGACCGCATCAGTCTGGAAACCCAAACTAACAAGGTACTCCTCCAAAACCTCGGATGTGCCGCTCATTGCTTCTCACTCATTCTGCGTTGGTTCTCGGCTTCAACGTCCAGAGCTTCATTGATGAGCGCGATATCGTACAGACTCAGGGCCCCGTTTTTCAAAGACTCATACGAACAAAGTCCTCGCAATACCGGCCGCATCAACCAATCTTCGCCCCCGCTCATTGAGACAAGGTTTTCGCCTGCGCTTCCTGATCCAAATTGGCGAGGGCGGAACGAAAAAAATCTCCCAAGTTCTCCTCAATGACCGCAATGGCAATCTCGAGCATGGCGCCCATATTGACGTCCGCAAACATCAACCCCGCCCCCTTTGCCACCAGCGGAGCAGCTTTGCCGCTTGCCTCGTCAACACGGCTGACCACACTGAGGCAAGTCTGGATCACATACTCCGAGTCTTCGTCCGACAACCGGGAAAGCATGAGGACGCTTAGAAGCGATTTGTCCTTGCTCTGGTTCTTGTGGTCAATCACTGCGCTCAGTGCAGGAAGCCCCGGGGCCAGCTTCCGCGCCAGCCCGAGTTGGGCGAACGTGTTCAGCGGCCCCGAGGTGACGTAGGTCTTACCGTCAATAGTGAGTCTCATCAGGTCAGCGTCCCGAGGATCCGGTCAATCTTGACAGCGTGGAACGTCCATTCGTTCATGCCACCGTCCTTGGCGTAGGTCAGAGGCACGCCACGCTTGAACGCCACTTGCTGGCACGTCACAACGTCTCCGGTGTTGCTGTTGGCGATGGTGAGAGTGTTCTGGCCGTGGTTTGCACCGCTCGCAGTCTGGAAGTTGTACGCTGCGGACAACATACCGTTCACCGGCGACGTCTTGAGCAGCCGTACCGTGATGGTCCCGCTCTTGTTCGCGTGCAGCGAGTGCATACCCTCACCGTCGGCCGCGATCGTCATCGTGTTGATGTCTTCTTCGGGCTCGATGGTGATACCTTCTTCTGCGCTGGCCGAACCTTGCCCGAGGGAGATGACTGCCCCCGGGCCAACAAAGCCAGCGTTCACATCAAGAAAACTGTAAGTCTTCATTCACTGTCTCCTTACCGGCTCACGTTGATTTGTACGTTCACACTGTGGATGGCTCCGGCCAGAACACCCGCGATCTGGAACGCCACCGACTTCCGCGCAGCCCGGTCCGCTGCACTCTGCGTCGCTACCGGCGGAGCATAGACGTAGAACCCTTTCGACAGGTAGTCGCCTTGGTTCAGGGAACCGAATCCCGAAGCGTTCCAGACACCCGGGGCCAGGAGGCCGTTGGCAACCGCTTGGCCACACACTTGCTCCGCTTGCACCAAGAGCAGGTGATTGCCCGCATCGGTTTGCGGAATCTTAGTCGTGCTCTGGTACAGCAGATTCCAGAGCGACGTCTGGATAACCAACGCCAGCCAGTCGGTTCCCGTAACGACGTCCAGGAACTCACCACTGGAAACCACTCCGGGTTCGATGATCGCCGTATTGTTGTCGTATTCGACGAACACGTTGCAGTTGAACCCTTCGAGCGCCGTAATTTGCGTGTCGTTCAACGTCTCCGGCACCACACCCGGTTCCTGCTTGTACATCAGCGTGATGACTGTGTTGTTGGCGGTGTAGTTGGTGGTCAGGATCCGCCCAAGCAGAGAACAGACCGCGTAGGCGCTCGAGCTGCTGTATTGCACCACCGAACGCAGATACCCAAGGGCCTTGAGCTGATACGCGATGTTCGAGGTGTCGGTGGACACCAGGACGGAGGCTTCTTGCGTCGTCACGCCGTAGACGTGCTTGTTGGTCGCCCCTTGGATGAACCCGGCCACCGCAACGTGATCGCTGTCTTGCGTGATGGTCGGCATCACCAACCCGTACCACTTCTGGCCGAAGTTGGCATCGAACAAGGTTGCCGCAGCCAGTGCGCTCTCCGCCGCAATGCCTGCCACCGCATACGCCCCCGCGCTCGTGCTCGTCATGCCCAGCATGGCGCTGATATCAGTACCGGAACCCGTGGCACTCGCAAAACTCACCGTTGAGCTGGTACCCGTGACGGAACTTTCGAGTTGGAATCGGCTGTACGTCGCGTTCCAGGTCATCGTCCCTGCACCAGCCAGCGCCGTGGTGATATCGGATGCCACACCGTTCAGGTTGGTGGCAGCGGAAAAATTCAGGTTGCTCAAAGTCTTGAGCGTCCCGTCGATGGTGACTTCGAAGCTGCCAGTGGTGACGCCGACCCAAGCGGAGATGGCTTGTTGAGCGGCGCTGAGCGTAGCACCCACAAGGATGCCCGCAGTTGCAGTCTGCGCCCAGCGCCCGATACGGATTTCGCCGGGTTGCGGGGTTTGCCCGAACCACGCCTCGGCCGCAAGGTACTCCGGCGCCGTGGTCCCGAAATCCGTTTCAACAGCCGTGAGCGACGGGTACGTCCGCTCCCGCGTCTGGACGTCAATGACGTCGGAGTTCCCAAGGACCAACAGGTCCGAGATGTTTTGCATCTGCGCCGCTTGGGGTGAGAGGTTGACCCCAACGCTAATCAAGCGGCTGATCGGAAGTGCATTCCCCATTCTGAAACTCCTTGTCAGACAGTATTGAACGATTCGGTGTAATCACCGTTATTGATGGTCCCCTCGGCGCTGAGGATGGTCTGCACACCGTAGTCGCGGACAATCTGCCGCCGGATGGTGAGTGTGATATCGCACCGCATGAGCCACTTTTCCTTGAGCAACTCGGGGACGGTTGTGATATCACTCGCCCCCACAAATCCCATCCCGTTCAATCTCAAAAGGTCCAAGTTCTGCGACACCTGTACACCATCGTTCAGGATGTCAGCATACATCTCAGCGTTCGGTCCGTAGAAAGTAACGCTAAGTTGAAGCTCTTGATGCCTTCTAAGTACATTGTAGCCGGGATTAGAGGGATCGGGAAATTCCGCAGCAAAAGTATCAGACTTCCGGCTCGTGATTCCGAAAGCACCCCAATCCGTATCATTCGGCGGAATGTTGGGTGGCTCCGGTTGCCAGCGTGGCCGAAGCATATCATTCGGCAGCGTGGTGATACCAACGAGCCAAGACTGAAAGAAATCTTGCAGCGCATTCCCCTCCAGGATCTTTGGACCCGGAGGGGAAAGAGGGGTCAACGCCCCGCCCGTTGCGCTGGTGTTAGGCATCGATTACCACTCCCGAGCCGTGTAAAGATCCCCGGCTGTGCCAAGGATCTGGACCGCGTTGGTATGGACCGGAGCGCCGTTGGGCGGAAAAAAGCCACCGGGAGGGATCTCGAAGGAACCCAACCCGGTGGAAGCGGCCCCCAACTCATTCACATACATCGGGTTCGTGGTGCTGCGATTCTGAATCGTGTACCCGCTGCGCCCCGTGTTCGCAGCCAACGCCACCTGCGACACACCAGTCGTGGCAATCGTACCGGAACGGTCCGCAATCGCTTCCTGGCTTGGAAGGACCACGAACTGCGCGTTCCCGTTCCCGTCAATGATGGTTCCCAGCATCTTGTCACCCTAAGAAAAGATATTGCGAATTGGAAGGTTGGTTGAACTGAAGAGCGGGCGGAGTGGGTGCCAGCAACGGCACGTCCGTCTGATCCATGCTCGTACATTCAACCTGCACAAACCCGACGCCGAATTGCGGGTAAGGTTCCAGGGACTTGACCACAAAATTGTCACCGCGCCAGACAATGATGTCAGGTTGGATCCCGGTCGCTTCCCCTTGGATCCGGAACTTGGTGACGATGCTGATACTACGGCGCATCGTTTGGTAGCCGTCCTGCCGGTCCAAGTCGCTTGGGCCAATAGCGGTCACAACTCCCACCACGTTCGAAAACGTCTGCACCGTCTGCTGGCTGCGGCCATTCACCCCAATGACCTCCGAACGACGTTGCACCGTAAAGGTATCAACGAAGTCCGGGTCGTTTAGGATCTCGGTGACGTCGAGGAGGGCCATTACTTGCTACCCTTCTCACGAATCACGTAGTTGATGGAGTTGCGTAGCTGACCCGTATTCACCAGGGCAACAATGTTCGCATCGCTTTGCGCTTGCGCCTCGTCCACTCCGCTGGCCACAAGGTCCATATACTTCAGCTCCGCCTTGCGCCTGCTTTTGGTCCCACGTTGCCGGAACCGCTGCGCGATGGTCGAAGGTGCGAGCGGGGGAGGAATGCCTTGCCCAATCGTCTTTCGGATGCTGGCCTGCGTGACAAGCCCCACCGCGTGAAGTGTCTGTTCAATCTTAGGATCTGCGCCAGGCTTCAGACTCACTGCGCCTTGCGCGGAACGCTTGAACCTGTCAATAATCAGAGCTTTGACAGCTTCCACGCCCGGGCGCATGAAAGGACGTGCGGGGATGTGCGCAGCCGGTGAACCGTTGTCATGGATGTACGCCAGTGTGGCGTTGTTCATGGATTGTTTCGGTTCGTCGGGGAGCTTCTTGCGTTGCGCGTCTTCCCGTGGGACGCCAACCAAGACATCTTTCTTCGAAAGCTGCGCGAATGCTACCTTGGCCTTCGGTAGCCTGTCAGCGAGCTTGCGGACGACGTTGCGAGCCACATCATGCTCACGAAAAGTTCGTGAATCCAGGTGTGGTCAGGGGACCACTCCACCCAGGCCCGTTGATCGGGTCAACAGAACCGATTCCAAGCTGCAACCCGCCAGCACCCATCATCTTCGCGAGTTTGATGTACCGCGTCCCATAGATGGTCGTGTTCCAATGCCCAGCGTCCGGCTCAGCACCCGCAGCGGTGTCGTACGCAATGCTGACCTTGTCGACGCTCTTGCTGTTGATTGGACCAACTTGCGCACCCGGGATCCCGCCTGCCTTTGCTTCTGCTTGCGTCCGTGCTTCAAGGGCAAGATTGTGGGCAGCAAACAACTCGGCACCCATGTCCAAGCTCGAGCCCCACCGCGCCGCGTTCATGAAGTTGTACGCAAAATTGAGCCAATACTGGACCGCTGAGTTGGGGAACGTAACGGAGCTCCCGAACTCGGAAAAGTCTGCGCGGAATTGGGCGACGGTGATGGTCATGTCAACTGTATTGAATCGAATCCATTGCCTTTTTCAGAGAAACGGAGGCTCGGACCACAAAGGTTGAGGCCTCATCCAAACTACGGTAGACGCTCTGGTTAAGAGCATCCAGAGCGTCAATCTTTCGATAAATATCGTCAAGCTGTTTTCGGATAGCCTCGATCTTGGAGGTATCCCGGTCGGCGTCCTTCGTCTTATTGACGAAATGAACATGAATCGTCTTGCTCATTTCTGCTCCCAGAACTTGCGGTTCTTGTCGTTGACGCCAGCCAGCGTGCCAGGGATGCTGACCACACTTGGGCCAGTCTCGTCCATGTTGTTGTGCCGCTGGACGCTGTACGCAATCGCTTCCGCCTGCTTCGGAGGTTTGCCTGCGCGGATCTCGGTTGCGATGTTGTCGGACCGTTCCGTGTCGGTGTGCCCTTCAATCAGGTCGTCGAGGGTCTTCTCGTCTTCCTCTTCGTCACCCGTGAAGCCGTTGGCGTGCGCAGCCGCAGCCTGCTTTTCGGCCTTCTCTTTGGCGTCGGGGCCATGGTAGATTTTCCCGTGGTTCCCCCACTCCTCGCCGCCGTCGACTTCATGGATGGGCATGATTTCAGTCCTTGAAGACGGTCACACCATTCGCTTTGGCGTACCAGTGGTTCGCCCATGCAGCCGGAACGCGCTGCACACCAGCCTTGACGTCGACAATCTGATCATTGTCGATCCGGAGCTTGAACGCTTTGGGGGCGGTCACGATCACGGTGTCTCCCTGCGGAGCCTCGGGTTGCGGGGCCGCTACGGGCGCGGCAACCGCTTGCACGGGCTCGGGGGTAGGGGTAGGTGCAGGGGCAGCGGTCGGGGCGCTTGCCGCGCCTGTATCCGCTTCCTGGACGGGTTGGACAGCCCAAGGGGCGGGGGACGGAAGTTTGGCCATTAGAGGGCTCCTTGTTTGAATTACCCTACGCCCAGCGGACTAGGCGTAGGGTTGCACAGCAAAGACCACCAGCGGCCGATTACAGGCCGTCGAAGTAGCCCACCGTTTCCGGGTACACAACTTCGACCGCACCCAGACGGCAGAAATACGTCGTCTTGTGGAAGATCGAGTCGTACTGGATCGGCGTGCGTTGCAGCAGCGTCATCGGGTAGCGGATGCGCTTCTTGTCCTTCGTGTAGACCACCGCACGGTCCACGGTGCCCAGCGTACCGATCGTGCCACCGACGCCGGCGCCGATCAGCCACTTCAGCGGGAGGATCGTCAGCTTGCCCCGGCCCGAAGTCGTCAGGAGGTTGTTATCCTGGATGTACTTCAGGATGGAGACGTTGCCGGCGCTCGACACCTTCTGGGTGCTGATGTACCCGAACTGCGCGGGAGGGAGCAGCATCCGATCGGGCATCACGGCCCAGGCCGACGCTTGCCACACGGAGGTGAGCATGACGTTGACGTCTGCCAGAATCTCGTCCGGGGTCTTCTTGCTCCAGTTGGTGGAGCCGGAAGCACCCGCCGCGAGGTTCTGGACGTTGGTCACCAGCGTATTGTTCACCATGCCGGTGTCGCCGGTGGTGGTGTCGCCGATGTACACTTGCTCGTCGATGTCCATCTGGTGCTTCAGCTGAAGACCTTCGTACTTCTGCTGATCCACCGGGCGTCCCAGCTTCGCCGCCGACTCGAGCTCGAGGATGGTGTACTTCAGTTCCATACCCCACGGGCGCAGTTGATGCGGAACCTTGGCGATGTCGACGCTCACGCCGGTCATCTGGTTGGTCGTCTTGCCGATCCACGCCTTGCCGTCGCCGATGCTGTTGCCGGTTCCCAGGGAGCCGGTCGAACCGAAGGTGCTCAGCGTGAAGCTGGACACCTCGTCGGCGATCGTCACGTCCTCACGGAGCTCGATGTCCCGCGAGTAGGTCACGTCGGCCAGCGGTTCGTGCATGGTCATGTCGAGCCGTTCCAGCTCGCCGACCAGGAAGGCCCCGGTGCTGTCCACGGTCCGCATCTGGCCGTCGTGGGTCCGGTAAGGGAAGGCTTGCCCGAGGGGGCGCCCCGCCATGTTGCCGTTGGCGTCGATCGTCCGGTAGGCGGAATCGAACGTCATATTGTCGCGGGTTCGAAAACGCCGCGGAACGATCAGCTTGCTCATCTTCAGTTCCTTTGCTTGTGGTTGCTAGGCGTCAGTGTCCGCTTAGACGTTGAAGGAGATTTCGACGTACCCGTTGGCGTCGGGCGGTCCGTTGAACTGGCAGTCCGCCAGCGCAGCGGTATTCCCGGAACTCGCCGCAGATTCGATGCCGCCCTGGACGTGGACGCCCGTCGACGCGGCGCACCACACATACACAGCGCCACCCTTGAGCGAGCTTTCGCCGGAAGGGAGTTGCGCCATGATGTACCCGGCCCGAAGGACGTCGATCGGACCACTTGCCGGGGGCGTCCCGGTGCCGAACGAAGCGGCGCCGAAGTTCGTGCCGGCGTTCTGCTGGATCGGGTACGGACGGACCGTCATGCCCCAGGCAGCGGTGACCGCCGTATCGCCGGCAGCGAAAGGACGCACGCCTTGCGTCGTCGGATCCACCAACACGGGCTGACCGTAGAGGGTGGGCGGGGCGCTGGCGTCGATCAGGGCCGGTTCGATGGTGGCCGGGTGCGTGCGATTCACATCGCCCGGGAACCCGGCTCCCATCCGAAATTGGAAAGCCACGTCACGGGCCTTCATGCGAATCTTCTTGCTCATGCTCTTCTCCTATCTTCTCAGATGAAGGTTGTCGGACTGCTCTCGGTTAATGCTTGGCCCAGTATTCGGCGTTCGCCTTGTTGACATCCGCCAGCGTGCGCGGCGCTTGCACTCCCGCAACGGCAGCGCCACCACGGTTGTCCCCGGTGCGAATCGCTGCGCCGTTGTTGGCCACACGGCGCATCGCAGCCGCGCTCCGGAACAGGGTGCGGACCGCGTCGCAGGTCATGCGGGTGGTGTCGAGCTTCTTGCCGCCAAGGATCGTGTCGATGATCGACTTCGTATCGGCGCTGGCGTAAGCGGCGTCCAGGGCTTGCCGACGCAGACCACAGATTTTCTTGTAGGTCGTGCTCGGCTTGGAGGCCGAATCGTAGGTCGGAACGCGGATGCCCGGGGACAGGATTTCCGCCATCGCGACGGTGTCCTGGAAGCTGTCGCGGAAGTGTGCGCTGTCCTTCGCCTTCTTGGCGTCTTCCTTGAGGTCGTCGGGGAACTCATCGAGAGCCTCGTCGGGCATCCCTTCGGGGTCGGTCGTGTCGCCGGTGCCACCAGCAATCGCCTTCTCCAGCGCCTCGATGCGGTCACGGAACTCTTTGTGCTCTGCGGCGTTCTGTTCCTTGAAGGTGGCCAGATCGTCATCGTCGTCCGTCGGGACATTGTCGACCGGAGCTGGGTCGCCGTTGGTATGGACGTGGATATGCGTTTCGCCTTCCCCGTCGTCACCTTCTTCCAGGCTGTCCTTGGCCTCTTCGGCCAGCTTCTCGATCTCCGCCGCGTCCTTCGCTTTGAAGGCCCGCATCAGGAAGTCCACGAACTTCGTCTTCTTTGCCATGCTGGCTCCTTTGTTGACAGTTTGCTGGTCGCCGATTGCACATCGCGGGCCGCAGCGACCTTGTTCGACCAGCGCAATGTGGTTGATAATGATGCCCGATTGACGCCCGGTACCTTCCCCGGTCTCTTCGTAATCAGCGTCATAGCCAAGACTGATCTCTTCGATACCTTTGTCTTGGATTGCGCTAATACCTTCGGGGGCCTTGATGAGCAAGTCCCCGAGCATCAGATCGTCCATTGCCCCATCCCCGCGACGGGGGCTGAGGCACACACCAACTTCGAGGTCTTTGACGTTCTTGGGCGTCACATCCTCGGGCGGATGGTCCACAGTGACACTCTTTCCGTTCGCGCTCCCGAGCGTAGCGCTCGTGAACAGGTCGGAAGCGTCCCGGAAAATCTTGGTGATACCGTCGGGCCCAGGTTTGATAGGCGTTTCGTTGGGTCCGTAAAGCATCATGCCGGTTCGGGCCAGCGGGACTTCTTCGCACAGAAGAAACCCCTCCGGGGTCAAGCTCCGCTTTGGGCCGAGCTTGACCGTGGTGTAATAACTGGCCCGAACCGACGCCATGCTCAACCCTTACGCCCAGGAGCCCCAAGCCCCGCCGCTGTAGGTACGCGACTTCGTACCCGCATGGTCGAACAGGGTCTGGCTCAGCACCCCGCCGCTGTTGCGGACAAGCAGCTTGAACTCGGTGCTGGTATCGGTAGACGGGCCGTTGGTCATCGCGCAGTTGATCCCAGTGAACTCGCCTTGGGTCGTCAAGGTGTTCAAGTCGACCGAGGTAAACTCCAGGACCTCCAGAGCGCCTTGCGAAAGAGCGTTGATAATTGTGAGCATGTTTGTCCTCAGGTTCAATACCCGGATGCAGTTAGAGGGAAGTTTATTTAATCAGACTAGATCTTGGCAACAGAAAATGTGACTTCAATCAAACTTACTGAATCGCCGCAGCGATTGCCAACGTCCCTTGCGCCGTTGCACCGTTGGTCAACACGACACGCAGATACGGGTACGTCAGCGGTGCGGTCAGTTGCAACGGGGTTGCAGCAACGAGCGACCCTTGCGCCAACGGGTACCACGTCGTCCCGTCATTGCTACCCTCGATCACTGCACCGTTGGTCGCAGAGGCCTGATCGGCGTAAAAACTGACGTCCAATTGGGTAGCGGAAGCGTCATTGCTGACTTTGATTTCGGCTCCGGTAAAGACGCCGTTGGCACCTAGAGCGGTTGTGGTTTGTGGAATGCGGATCATTGTGTTACTCCTAAGAAGTTCCGATTAAACCGAGGCCCCGAACTCACGCGCACGAATCTCGTCAGCACGTTTTGCCAACGCTTCGTCACCATTCATTCGAGCTTCACGCGCAGCAGCCAGAAGAAGGCGACGGGAGTATTTCCAGCCGCCGTCACTTTCTTCCTTCACCGGGTACTTCCGGGAAGACGGTTACGGGCAAGGGAACTGAGCCACGCAATTCGAGCGTCTATGATTTGTTTGAGTTGCGGTTGCGACATCTGATCCAACTTACCAACCAGCTCCTTGTAAGTCGGGGAGTCCGGGTTGATGGTCTTGATCTTGCTGTACTCCGAACGCAGACGTTCAATCTGCGCTTCAGAAAAGAGACCGGCATCCCGCGCCTTCGCAGTCCCTACATGAATATGAATGTGCTTCGCCATGTTCATAGCTCCTTTGAAATGATTGGTTCCGGATAGCATCGGCAGTTATATATCATGCCAGCATGACACCTCGTACCGTCACTGAGCAGTGGCATCGTATCCCAAGGAATCACTGCTCCCTCCATCTTCTTGTGACTCTCCCGTACATCCCCGTCATGTGATGTCCGCCAGACGTAATGCGTGCTACCCACAAATTGCGCTCGCGCCATTGTCAGACCGGACGCGGTGCGAGCAATCTCGGTTCGCGCAATCAACCGCGCCCGGCTTTCTGTCACCTCTCCGGTGCGCAAGATCTCCCGCATAATCTCGTCCGTGCGCGTCCCGTGCATCAGCCCTTCTGTGGTCAGCTTATGCACCCGCTCCGCCGCGTCAAGCGGGAGGCTTGTGATCAGGTGAACTTGTTCCGCAAGGAAGTCCCGTAACGTGTCGCCGGTCGGAGCGTCTTGGATTTCCTTCCGCAACGCCCTTCCCATGTCCACGCCCAGCTTCGCCCATGCGTTCTCGTCCTTGCGTGCGATTCGCATCACCATTTTGTTGGCCACAGCGGTGGCCCATGGGCGAATCTGTTCCGCGTAGCGCCGGAGTGCATTCTGCAACTCGACGTTATCGCTACCCTCTTGGGCGTGGGCCTTGACGATCTTTTCAACTTGCCGCGTTAACTGGCGAAGGGAGCGCAGGTACTCCGCCTCCAACCGCTCAGCAAGGGCAAACCGCTGCCGCGCCCGTTCGCGCAGCGTCTTCACCCCGACCGTGTCGCGGATCTTGCTCACACCCGCACCGAAACCCGAGTTTCCTCGGGTTCCTCACCCTGCGGCGTAGCTGTTTCGGGGTCTGCCGCTGGTTTAACGGCCCCAGGCGCCGCGATCGAGCCTTCCCCGCTACCAGTACCCGTCCCCTCCGTTTCCGGCGCAGGCGGGGGCTCATTTTCCGCTTCTTCGATCATGTCGTCCGTGATGTTCGTGAACACTCCCGTCGTCTTGCTCTGTTGCTTCAGTTCCTTCAGCGCAGTCGCCCGATCGATTGCACCAGTTTCCTCCGCCTTCAGAATCGAATCGGTGGTGGAGGACGATACGTCCGCCTTGTCCTTGGCCGTCATCTCCCACAAGCTGCGGAAGCTGATCGCAAACTCGTCGCTGACATTCACACCCTCCGACGCTGCGATGGCGCGGTAGACGCGGGTTACTCCAACCTTGAGGTCACGCTCCTGCGCGGGCTTGATGGTATTGTCGTAATAATTCTGCAGATCGGTTTCTCCGGTACTGAAACCGGCCGGCGATTGCCCGAACAGGCGCACCAGGGGCACACCAATGGCACCGGAAAGCTGCTGGCCAAACTGTTGCAGAGCATCACTCAGTCCGCTGAACGCCCCGTGCGTCTCTGCGGTCAGGTCGTCGTCGGCATCAATGATCGTCATCCCCTCGATACCCTGGAAACGACGCATCATGTCGACATACTTTGACAACCCCGCAAGCGCATCGCCGCCAGCAGCAATGACCTCCCGCAGCGACTTGATTTTGTAGGTGCGGACGTAAGACTTGTAGACGAGTTGCGCGGCCCCGGTGGTGGCGCTATCGAAGGCCACCATGCGGTCGTAGAGGCGCTCGAGCACGGAGAGCCCCCACAAGTTTTCCATCAGGCGCTGCCAGTATGGGAGGCGCACACCCTCGAGGCGAATACATCGACTGTGATGGATCTTCATACCGCTCAGCGCCGGTGCTTGTGCGGTCACTGTGTAGAACTTCGGAAGTCCAAGCTCCGGTCCGAATTGCGTCACAAGGTCGTTCAGGCTCGGGTTCACCATCCAGCGGTCAAGCGCCAGCAACCCTCGGAACTGCCCTTTCTTGATTGTGTTGAGGCGCAACGGGGTGCCCATATCCTGCCCGTCAACCAACATGACCGCAATCGACCCGCCGTACAGGCGCGACCATTTGATTGTGTCGTTGATGGCGTTCCATACTCCGAGCGCCACCGCTGTTTCCTCGATCTTGCTAATGTCATCCGGCTCAACCCCGCGGACGTCCACACCTGCCCGGGTCATGTCCTCCGCCACAACGTCAACCGCCACACCCCCAATCCAGCTCCCCCGATGCACCCACTCCAGGAGCGTCCGGTTGCGTGTAACAGGGTTGAAGCCGTAGGTAGCCCCGGTCAGAGGGTTGTCGGTACCGACACCCATGTTGAAAGCGAAGTTCACGAAGCTGTCGAGCGTTGCCCCGTCAAGCCCCTGGTTCTTCGCCCGAGTCTTTGCGTCCTTTGTCAGGGCTGCTTGCGCAACACGGGCCACGCTTTTGGACTTCGGAGGTTTGTTCGAGCTCATCTAAGACCTTCCCAATTTCTGCCAGACTGCCATATTACTGCGCGTCAACATCAGGAAGGCTCCGCTCGAAGCGTCCACCTGATCATCATGTCCTACCCCACCGCCAAACGATTCGAGCTCTGCAAAGTACGCTTCATTCCAGGCGCCACGCAATACGTCTACATTCCCCGCCTGCCACTGTGCCGCGAACGGGTCGGCTCGGACTTCCTTCTTTGAGGTCTCGCGGTCCACCGAAACCATATAACCCGCCAACTCACGAACGTAGCTCTCACTCTGCTCCTTGCCAGCTTGCCCCGGATCCTGTGGTAATCCGACGCGGACTAGAACAGAGTCATTGTTTGCGACCCGCTTGATCAGTTCACGGACTTTGGCTGAGCGTAACCTGTCTCGTACAACATCAACAACAATATAGCGGCCATTTTTGCGCACGCCTAGCAGGACGCCAGCAGTCCAATCAGGATCGGGGTTCGTTTCATGTGGCTCTGTTGCTGCCAAGTCCCAGCGTCGGACGAGCTTGACCACATCGTTAGGGTATTGGTCGACAATCGTAGCATCGCTCTTTCGGAAGTACAGGCCGGCAGCAGGTCGGATCTTCCAGTTCCCATACAGTAGTCGTTCCCGCTCCACTAGCGAAAGGGCCATCAGGTTTGCACGATAATCCGGGTCGGAGTCCGTGAGGGCTTTGTTGTCGCTGAGCTTGGCGGGGATGAACGTGACGCTCTTGGGGCGAATCTGGTTGTCGTCGTCTCTTGCAAGCCCCGGGATACCGTGCTTCTGGTAAAGCTCTTCCTTACTGTCCGCCCAATAAATTACATCACCAAGGCGGATGAACCAACGGAGCTTTCCTGCTCGCTCCGGGATCGGGTATCCCGTGCTTTGGTCGATCCACCACTCGATAAACTTCGCAACCCATGAATCTGCGTCCGGGTTCGTGGTGGCGCGGATGTAGGGGCGCACACCGCATGTCGAGCGGTTGCGCGACATCATGTAGAAGAACTGGGTCTGTGTGAAGTGCGTCAGCTCGTCAAAGATGATGAGCGGGATCTGCGCCCCTTGCCAATCCAGCACCGTCACCTCGTGCTCGAGGTGCGCCATCTTCACTTTCCCACCACGTGGCCAATGCCACTCCAGCACATGCGCCACCGGTCGGGCGTTGGTCAACGGGTACATCTTCAACGACTCATCCCACAAGCCTCCAGGGTTGCGGATCTGCGTCGTGTTGCGCCGGAAAAAGACTGCTCCAAACTGGCTGTTGGTTGTCGCGTGCCGCAGCGGCTCCAGCAACGCACCCCACGTCTTCCCGCCCCCTGCTGCACCGCCAAAGATTGCAATGTCGGCTGGCGTGGCGGAGAAAAGTTCTTGTGGCCCCGGTTGGGGCCTAATTACTTGCGCCATCCTCTGCTACCACCTTGTCGCGGCCGTTGTCGGGAAGGTAGATGGTAACTTGGCCGCTGAGTGTAGCGTCGACCTTTACAGCCCCGTCGAGGTCGAACATATTCTTGATTTCCTTGAGTGCGCTCACCCGTGCCCCGTGGCTCGAGTCGTGTCCCTTGTGGTTCCCTTCGCGCCACAGCGTCTTGAGGATGCGGTTCTTCCAGAACTCCTTTTCGTCACCCTTTGCCTTGGACTGTTCTTTCTCGTCGATCAAACGAATGACATCCGGGTCCGACATCATTTTTCGGGCGTACTCAAACGCATACTCCGGTTTGTACCCGCATTGCCGCGCAGCCTCGAACGAATCGTAATGTGTCAAGTAGTGCGTCACAAACTCCATCGCAAGGTCTTGTTCTTGGACGGGTTCGTGTGCGTCCGAAGCTGGAGCCTCAAGAGCGGGTGCCCAAGGTGCTCGGTCCGGGCTGTCAGGTTGTGGGGGAATGGCGACCATACTTAGATCCTTTTGACGGATCAGAGTATAGGCGCATCACTTTCGTCTAATCAACCAACCAATCAAACTTTCGGCTGATAACCTTGTGCCAGCATCCCTCTGACATGCAACGCAAACCACTCCAGAAAGTGCTCGAGCGTGATAGTGGCACGGAAACGAATCGAACAATGGACCTCTCCCGCAGCAGGCGGGTACCCGAACGTACCGTGCATCACGACATGCCACTTCTTTTGATTCTGTCGGTACATCAGAACCGGAATTTCGCCGTTACGACTGGCAGAGTTGACGCATTGCATCCACCACTGATTTACCGCCAGGGTTTCTTGGCGCTTGACCTCGATTGCCAGACCGAAGGTATTCGTCAGGTCTGACCCTCCCACTGCTGTCTGATTCTGGTTACGTTGAATGATGGGCTTTTCCGGGATCGGATATCCTGTGTCCAGCATCACGCGTCTGACCACAGGTTCCAAGAGCGTAATCACTTCTCGCTCTCCGCCTGCACCCTTCTGCCGGATGTTGATGCTCATACTTGCTCCGGGTACAGGTCAGCACCACCGGAGGTTTGCTTCTGCTCGGGAGTCCGAGGGTCGCGACGGTGCCATGTGAAGACAAGGTCGCGTGTCGCTGTCTGGTCCGCGTGCAGGTACCCGTACCGGAGTCCTGTGATCTTATGCGAACCGTTGATTGGAATCCCCGCCCGACGCATCATCTGGATGCACGTCATTTCATGTTGGCTGGGCGGCAGCTTGTTCAGCAGCGACCTTTTCACGAGCACGTCGATCGAACCACGACGCACCGCTCCAATTTCTCTCAGTGCCATCCCTGCTTCCCTTTCACGCAAGCTGCCACGTATTCGTTCCGTTCGCGGATCACTGCTGCAATGTGGCGTCGTAGTATACGCAACTCCTGCGCAGCCTCCCACCGTGCCTGTCTAACTCCCACCAGCACAACATAACTCTCTGGCATCGTGTAAGTGAACTGGAATCCTTGTCCATCCGTATCGCAGCGGATGACGCGCCAGTAGATGGTGCCGTCTTGGCGAACCCGGATAAACCCTGCGGGGGAGTCAACTCGGCCGCTAATCCGTGGGCGCTCGAACCGTTTCTCGACGGTTATCATTTCGACCGGGCCAACAGGTCCATCAGTTCGAGCACAGTGGTCTTATGCCAACCTGCACCCTTGTTGTAGCTGACCCAAGGGTTCCCGTTCTCGTCCCATCGGACGTAAACGCGGGGTCGTCGCATCTTTCCGGTCAATATCTCCCAGATACCATGAAGGATAGTGACGCAAGCCCACGTCACCAAGAAGGCAACGATTGCAAGAATGATGAACCCCATAGCTGTCTCCTCAGTTGCGCCAGAGCACATGATGCAAGAGCGTAGCACAGAGGTGCCAAAGTGCATGCAATACATCGAATGTTCCAAGCACTATGACCAAGAGAAGCCACGCGGTAAAGAGGTAGAACTTCATCGCGGCGTCAACCGCCTCGTCCACCCCACGGCGTCCCTCCGAATAGCAGAGGCCGCATTTCCGATAAATGTACCAAGGGCCAGGGATCTTGTGGCGCATCCATCGCCACCGAGCCGCATCCCGCGCATCGTCGGCCTTCGGCATGGCGTTGATCGCGGCGGCGATTGCGTGCCGAAGCGGATCGACCGGGGTAGCTCGAAAGACGATGTTAAACGCCTCAATCATCTCATCCGTCACTTCGCTCGGCTTCATCATCCCTCCATCTTGGCCCTGGTCGCAGCCAGCGCCAGAATGGTCGCTTTGTGCTCGTGCCAGAAGGCCAGTGCGTCCGGGTGCATCTCGCCAATGCGCTTGTCGTCGAACTCATCCCATTCGGCAATGGCATGGCATTTGCAACCAATCTGGATTTTCTTACCGTCCGTCACAACGGGCCAGCGCAGCCCATTTGTGGTGAGCAACTTAGAGGCGTTGCCGCCACGCCACTTCAAAATGCCCGAGCAATCCGAGCAGTGCGAGCAGTACGAGCAGTGCGAGCAGTCCGTGCAGTGCGAGCAGTACGAGCAGTGCGAGCAGTCCGTGCAGTCCGTGCAGCCCGAGCAGCACGAGCAGCCCGAGCAATCCGAGCAGCACGAGCAGTCCGTGCAGCACGAGCAGTACGAGCAGTACGAGCAGTGCGAGCAGTACGAGCAGTGCGAGCAGTGCGAGCAGTCCGAGCAGTGCGAGCAGTCCGTGCAGTCCGTGCAGTGCGAGCAGCCCGTGCAGTCCCGATTATTGCCAGCATCCATCGCAGCTGCCTGGGCATCTGCGGCGGCTTGGCTTTCACACGACACTCCGACGTTTCCCATCGGCGTCTTGGCGCTTTCGTATCTCATCATCCCTCCTTCTTCGGTGCCAGGATAGTCCGTAAAGAACTGTGCTCGATTGGGATGGGACCGACGTTTCCGTCTTCCAGTACCACGACGCTGCTTCCGCAGGCATTCAGCGCAGCATCAAATTGCTTGTCGGTTTCTGCCTTGTCCTCTGGCGTTCCCATTGCGCAGTCGATCACGCCGGCACCTTTTCTTCAAGGAACTTGTTGATCATTTCCAGGACGTCGCTGGTCGTCGGACCCCAAAAGGTCTCCGATTTCGGAATCCCCCGGTCCAAGAACGTCAAAACGCCCCGCATCGCGTGTGCCTGTTCACGGGTCAAAGCACGGGTGATGATGATTGAAATCTCGAGCATGGTAATCTCCTGTTGGTTGAAGGTTCCGGTTTTGCCCTTACCCGGCTGGGCACACATCACCGCTCCAGTACAGCCAAGGGAGGAGATTGAGCGGCTGTGCTGACTCCGTTCACCCTGCCTCTAGGGTCGCACGGTGGCCTGGCGTGACAATCAATTCTTTTCTCGGCTGCTCCCGTACCAGCATTCAAACGAGTGAGTTCGTACGTTTTCAAGCGTAACACCCGCCTGACAATCGTGCAAGGCTTGCGTCTGAGCCTTCAACTCTTGTTCCTGGTTCCAGGAAAGGTCCCGGTATCCTTTTGCGTATCCAACACCGAAGCCAAGCCCAAAGATGCTGGCCACAGTGAGCGTCACGTACACCACCTCCCACACCACTCGCAAGCGGCGGGGCCAGCGGGAGGGCTGAGCGTAGACGGACGCCACGCGCACGGGTTCGATCACGGTCCTAGTAGGGATCATGTTCATCCTCCAGAGCTTGGCGCAGAGGAACAGCGTGCAAGCGGTTGAACAGCCGGCGCATCACGTAGCTCCGCGCAACGCTCAGCACCGTAAACACAAGCACCAGTTCTGCGTTCGTCTCCATATCGACGTGGATGCCAAAGAGCGGGAACACAACAGCTTGAGTTAGCATCGCGACCACAAATCCGACCGCTGTGCTCGCAACCGACTCGATCAAACTCATGCGCTTGCTCTGCATCATTCTTCCACCATCTTCTGTCCCACCATCAAAACATCCGCCCAGAGTTCGTGAGGGTTGACGTTGAGCAGCTTTGCGCAGACCTTAGAGTGCTCGGCAAGGGAGCGAGTCATACTGACCTCCTTACGGGTATCGCCACCAAGAACACTCGTCAACATCACGGTAATCTGCCCCAGCGTACTCACCATGTTCGCGTAATCCTTCCCGCGCCTTGCGGTCAGGGCTTGAAGGATCTCCAAACCTGCTGCGACTGTCATTTCATCCCTCTACTTTCTCGAACACCACACCTTCGCGGTTCGGGTTCTGCCTGTATCGTTGCCCGCGCCCGAGCCCCACCCCAACACCATGCCTCCCGTGGCAGCTTGGGCACATGTTAGCCCAAGGGCCGAGCCTCGTCTTGCCATCAACGAACTCATCGTCAATCGGATCGTGGCACACATCGCACTCGAACGGTACGGGGCCGCTCCAGGTCACGGTCTTGATTTTTGCTGTCATTTCACTCCTCCCATATAACAGTCGGTTCAACCGGAAGATTGTCGAGAGCCGCTTGCATCACAGCATAGTACGGTTCGCTGGCGTTCGGGTTGGCTTCCCGGTCCAACCTGTTGGTGTAGTGCTCGCGTTCGTAAATCAACTGTTGACGCCCAATCTCGAACGCAACCGCTTCCACTTCTTCCCGCGACACCTTTGCGGTCGAGTAAAGCCCGTGGAAGTTTCCGCGCAGCGTGCAGCGACCCGCCGAATCGTAGGTGGGAGGGTAGAAAAACGACTTAGTCATGCTCCCGGTGCGGTTGGAACGGAGCGTTCCCTTTTCTGACCACAGCTTTCAACGGTGTGCGTCATGATCATCATCGAACCATCACGGCTTCGCGCAATCACCTCATAGACCTTTTCACCCTTGTAGAACATCATCTTGATCTCCTTAGCCGATCCAGTA
>JAEHJW020009949.1_pt1 | contig 26173 bp, 41 predicted proteins | sample 9271431 | NCBI WGS metagenome assembly JAEHJW02 | reverse complement strand
CTAATTGCGCCCCCCTTCTCTTTCAAGCATCAGGTTATAGATCTGGTCCACCCGGCCCCGGATATAGCACATATCCGATTTATCCGCTTTTGTTCCAACCTGGTTCAGCGTATATCCAAAAGCGGAAATAACTCCGAAACCGAGCATGATGAGGATCCTTAAAAGCGCCTTCCAGGTCACGTATTTTTTTCCGTTGTCTGTCATAAGCTCCCTCTTAATAAAGCGATGAGCGCCATGAAGCCGGCGATATAAAACACAGGTTTGGGTATTCCGGAGAGCATCCCCGCCTCGGCTGCCAACGTGGACCGCCGGTCATATTGGCCTGTGGCCACCATGACAGCGCTTTGCCCGGCCGCCAGCATGGCCTGCTGGGCTTCCTTTTTTGCCTGCGGGCTGGATGTGGCCCATGGATGGCCGCCCTTGTAATAGGAGAAAACGTCCTCGGGCGAGCTGAAGCGCCTCCGGAGCTGCGCCAGGTACATGGCGCCTATCTCTATATTTTTTTCTGGCGTCATGAGCTCCTGGACAGTCACGGAAGGGTCCAGGCCCCGGGCGGTGGACAGCTTTATGCCCATGAGCCCGTAGGAGCATTCACCGCGGGCACAGTCTCCACGCCCAATGGAGCCCGGGTTGCCTCCGGACTCTGTCCTGATGATGGCGAATATCCAGGCAGGCGGAACGTTCCACCTGGCGGCCTCATTTAGGACTATGTCACGGATCATAGGTTATTCGTTAAAGTTTTGGTCACGGAGCCGCTGCCGTCGTTCATTTCGCCCGTGACGTTCCCGGTAAGATCATTCCCCGTGATAATGATTTTGTTGCATCCTGTATTCAGAACTATGCCGTAGGACTGGTTTTCGCTTGCATAACCTACAAACTGGCCTATAAGACAGCCTTCAATGTATATTCCATAGGCCGTTCCCCCCACTTCTACCCCGGGATAGGCTGCGGAGCCCTGTATGCTGTTATCTGATATTTGCAGACCGATGAGTTTTGTATAGCGCCCTATGTCCCAGACTCCGCTTTGGTAGTTATTGGAGATGAATCCCCCGGAAATGGTCGTATCATATGTATGGGCATCCAGATAAACACCATTTCCTGTGACAGCTCCCTGGCAATAAATATCCGAGAATTGCAATACTTCGTTATAGCCCGTCCCGCTGATGGACGCTATGCCGTCATTGTATGCGTAATCCGACTGAAAGTCGTACGCCGTCACAAATTCTGGGCCATTCGTAAGATTTCCCGAATTTGTCATCTCTAGCCCGTAACTGCCTTTAGTCACCCCTACGTGCCTTATGTCAACTGTCGCAGCATTGCCATCCAGGAGGATGCCTACCGGAGAGGTGGACGTATTGGTCGTAAATCCTATTTCAACGTTGTTTAAATCAAAAACGTTTGCCGATCCGACGCTGGAACCATAGTTTTTTATGGCATACTGACCCGTCAGCCCATATATCCAGACATCATCAACAGAGCATACATTCTGGTCCTGTACGTAGATGCCGTTATATCCTCCATTAATAAGGATATTTTTTATTGTTGCCCTGTTATAAGAAAAAATCGAAATAAAAGCTCCGCCCGTCATCCCGGACCCATTAAACTGAAGATTGAAAACCCCGCCTCCAGAACCGCCTCCCTCAAATATGATGGCATTGAAATTACCAGAGGGGGATATAATAGTTTCGCCTTTACCCGCTCCCACCATTGACACAGCTTCCCCGGATGTGACATACACAGGATTAACTGTTTTATAATTTCCGGCAGGGAAAAATACTTCTCCATTGCCAATACTGTATATAGCAGACTGAATGGCCGTAGAGCTATCCAAAGTCCCGGAAGCATCGGCGCCCCACCATGCAGGGAGGGCCATGGAAACAGAGCCTGGCTCCAAATGGACATCTTGAGTACCAAAACCGCTAAACACCTGATAAAGCCCGGCTGAAAATGGACCGTCAATATTGAGAATGTTATGACTGGTCCCGTTGCTGATCGCGGCCCCGTTTTCAACCACAAGGGTATCGCTGGCCGGTATAGTGACGCTGCCTGTGAGAGGATAGACCGTTTTTGAAGCCCCAGGGGCTTTTGTAACAACCAGGGTGGCGTTCACTATACCTGCGGCCACGGCGTTGTTAATAGACCCATACGCCCGAACGTCCACCCAGGGGCCCTTTGTTATGATATCCGTCATGGGTTTTGCCTGCGCGCCCAATACGCCGCCCTCAAACGTCCCGTTATAAATGTTCGAGCCGGTGAAATTTGCGGAGTTCGTCACATCCAGGTGAGCATACGTCCCGCTTATGTTTGAAAACGTTCCGCCTTCAAACGTCCCGTTGTAAACGGTCGATCCTGTGAAATCCACGCTTCCGCCACGCAGGCTCATCGAGTTCACGATGCCCAGGCTGTAGCCGTGGATATCGCCGTTGCCGCCCACCCAGTAATCACCCGGGGCCGCAATCGCAAGGACCGCCGTTAAAAGGACCAGCGCAAGCGCAAAAGCCAAAAATACATTACGTTTCATTACCATATCTCCAGCCTCGGGATGCCGTTTCCGTCGAGGGCTATTTTCTTGTATGTTTTATCCGTGATGTTGTACCAGGTCTTCCCCACGTTCGATGCTGTCACAGGAAGGTCGGCCGTAAGCTGCAAAATGCTGCCCACTCCTGTCCCGGCCGGGGCCGGGATGGGCGTCTTGCTGGCCGGATTGTGCCAACCGCCTGTTACCGCTTGCAGGCGGAACATGGCGTTGTAGAGGGGGTCCTTTTTTAATATGATTTCGGAGGCCCCGTCTATAGCCTCTCCGGACGATGGGACTATATTTACCACATGGGCAGTCCGGTCCACCTTTACGACGGCAAACTGCTGCAGGTATGCGATGCTGTTGCCGTACGGAAGGGTTACTGTTATGTCCCCGTTTGTGCAGTCGCAGTTTATGACGTCGTCACTTTCAAGCAGGGTAGTGTCCGAGGTTACCGTTCTCATGCCTTCCTCTTTGAGCTCGTTCTGGTTTTTAAGCGGTTAAGTAGCAATAGCACACCAAGGGCTCCACCGCCTGCCATTACGCCCTGGGCGGCGCTGAGACCCTTGTTTGGCATAGCGGGATATTTTGCCTGCTGCGCCTGGCCGTAATCCGTAGTGTCGTAGGACCCCCCGGAAGTGTCCGGGCCGCCCAGGTAAGATATGCCGCCCTCGTCGGATGCACCCGCGGGCCCTCCGCTTCCTATGCCCCCGACAATCGGATTGTCCGGAGTGGCGTATCCCGCCGGGACATATGAGGCCGCCGGCGCATATCCATAAGGGGAAGCTCCACCCGCAAGCTGGCTGCCAAAGAGGGTGGCCGCGGCCCCAGCCGCGTATTTCCCCACGGAAAGAAGGTCTGTGCCGATCTCGGACAAAAGGCCTGGACTGCTAGATACCGCCCCGTTTGCCCCTATGGTGCCGATAGAGAGGCTGTTTGCCCCCGGGACGGCCGAATATCCTCCGGCCGCTGCGCTGCCCTCACCGGTTGCCGCACCCTCTGTGCCTGGGGCCACAGCGTAGGTCTTTGACGTAAGCGAGCCTATCAGTCCTTGCCCGGTGGTAAGCCCCCCGTATGTTCCACCTGCTACCCCTGCAGCTCCTCCGATTTCCAGGTTTGTAGGCCCTGCAATTTTTCCACCAAATGCACCAGAGCCAACAGCGCCCCCATAGGCACCTATCGCGGCTCCGACTGGCCCCCCCGTTTCGAGCCCTGTTATTCCACCTTCCACCGCGCCCACAGCTTGTTTGGCCATTGTTTTAAGCGGTTTTGAGGCATGCCCTATTTCGAACCCTAAAGGGGCCGCGCCAACACCACCCAAAAGCGTAGCACCAGCTGCGGCTGCGATGCCCTCAACCGTGTGCGCGTTATGTCCCACGAACGTGCTGATGGCGTGCACAGGGGCACGCCAAAAACATCCCATGAAGCAGCCAAGCCCTTGTTCTTCCCATGGGTTTGTCTGCCAGTCGTTCATGCTGCCCGGTCCGCCTTCCGCTATATGGCCCTGCCATTCGTTTATGAGCGACCCCCCGGTGTCCACCGGATACACCACCGGGTCATTGACTCCGGACAGCCCCTCCAGCCCCGTCATGCGCCTCTGCGCTCTCCTCGAGCCGCGCGCGTAAACTGTTTTCATCTTTTACCTCCGGGCAAAAAAGCGAATAGCGCGATGCCCGCAAGCACCGCTGCCCCTACCTGGAAAACCGCAGGGTCCTTTTCGTACAACCCTTTCACCTGGCTGAAAACGTCATCTGCCATGCCGGACAGGTGAGCGTTTATTTTTCTGGCTTTCGTGGCCGGCAATGGCTGCCCCGGGATGCGCGCGCCCCTGGGCATCCATTGCGGTCCCTGGGCAGATACGAAAGCCCCCCTTACTCGCACTCCAGGAAGGACTGCGGCGCTTTTAAACAGGTCCGCCACGGGGCCGTTTATGTACCTGGCGTTCCGGAGTTTTTTTTGCCATTCCTCGAGCGTATATCCCGTAGGCAGGAACGCACTGTTTACCATGTAGCCTGAAGGCAGGAAAGGTTTAGGTGAGTATGGCATAATTGCTCCTGCTGCTTAAGCCGTTTGCAGAGCCCGGCGCCGATGCCGGCGCTGGCTTTGCATAATGGTTGCCAAGCAGGTAGCCCAGGCCAAGTGCACCCAGGCCGCCCAGGATGGCGAATTTGTCTATCGTGGCCCACTTGTGGTCACTCGTGGGGCCCGGTGCATAATAGCCGGGCAGCGTGTACGGCTCTTGTCCAGGCTCCGGAATGGCCGGGTTGCCGTTGCCGGGTATGTTCGGGTTATACGGGGAAAGATAATCGTTGCCCACGTCCAGGCGGCTCCCCACGGGGAATTGATATGCAGTGGCCGGGTTTTTGAAATAATAAAAATCCCCGAATATGTCCTGAAGCCCCACCGTTCCGCCGGGGCCCTGCACTACCGTTCCGGTGACCCCGGAAAGGTTTGCTCCGCTCCTGGTGCTGAGATTACGCGCGTAAATCTTCATCTAAATAGACCTCCCGTTCATGTAGGCCCGCAACACCGTTTGCGCCGTCGCCCCGTTTACTATCCTCAGTCTGCAATTCGGGGCCTGGACCTCGATGGAAAAGTTGGCCGCGGTCGCGGCCGTGATCGCTACGCTCTGGGATATGTCCCAGTTCGCTCCGTCCTGGGACTGCTCGATATATGCAGTCCCGGCCTGGTCGGAGTAAATGGAGCCTACTATACGTCCGTAAGCCCCGCAGGTCTTCGCGGCTCCGGTATATGTCCCAGCGGACCCCAGGAAGGCCGTTGTGGAGTCCAGCACCGCCTGGTTGTTGAACACCTGGGCGAACAGCACCCCTTCGTTGCAACGGGCCATGTACCATTTGCCCTGCGTCTGGTCATAGAGCTGAAGGAAATCTTCCGAGCCGATAAGGCTGGATGGGTTTGCAACCGCGTCTCCCGGTGTCATGTTTCCGGAAAGGCTGACGGAGCCCACCGAGAGGCCGTTAACAAGCTGCACCGCTAATGGCAGTTTTGGCATTTACAGGCCCCCTTAGTACCAGAACCAGCCCTTAAGCCGGGCGAACGCTCTGACGTTGAAATTTATTCCGGTGCTGCCCGAAAGCACGCACCCCATTGCTACCACATCGTTGGCCTGAAGGGATATCGTCTCCGGGGTAGGCTGGAGGACAGACCCTTTCTGCACGTCTATGCCGCCCCAGTTGGGCACGGCATTGCCGTTTATCCGCAGGTTCCATGTGGAGTTGTCGAAAAGGTTCGGCTGGTCGCTGTCTATGCCCACCCATTTGAGCACCCCGATAACGTTGCCCGGCACCTGGAAGGTGACCACAGTCTTCTCGGTGTTTCCCGAGGCCGAAAAGGCATAGTCCCCGATCACATCGAAGGGGATGGCCTCTTGCGGCTGGAAATGGAGATAAAGGTAATTCCGCTTGAAATCATCCAGGATGGCATTAAGGGCGTTATATATCTCCACCCCCTCAAGCTGGGCCTTTGTGAGCGCGTTATTGTTTTTGCCGGCCATTCTTTATATCTCCCTGGTTTTCTGGAACCGGCGCAGTGTCCCCTCAAAGGTCATGGTAACGGCGTTAGTGGCTCCGGAAATGTCCGTTATCTTTGCCACCAGCATGCTGTTTTCCGGGATGTAGATGGGCACGTCCAGGATGAGATGCCCCGCCACGTTGCCCGTGAAGTTGTCTATGTGCGTGGCTGTGTTCTGGAGGTTAAGCTGGGCCCCGCCGGCGTTAAGCTCCACCGTGGCAGCCCCGGTCCTCGTGGCCGTGATCCGCTCGATGAAAAAATCGTAACCGGACGGAACAGAAACTGAAAGGATAGCCGTCTGGTTTGCCACGAGCGACCCCGTGTACTGCGGGGACTGCCAGGGGATTTCCTCGATGTATTTCCTTTTGGATGCTATCCAGGGCGCCAGGCCGGGCACCAGCTTCAGGCCGTGCATGGCTATGCGCACATTGTTCTGCGCCCCGGAGAAATCTCCTGCCTCAAGCGTGAGGATTGAGCTGGCCGGCGCGAGGATCCGCCTGGCCAGGTTTTTGAATATCAGGGCATTGCCGCCCGCGCCCAGGTTAACCGTCTGCCCGCAGGAAAGCCGGGCGTCCAGGGCGGGCACGTCGTTGTAGTAATAGCCCATGGAATTTTTAATTTTGAGATACACCCTCGGGTCGGTCGCCACATAAACCAGGCGCCGCCCTTCGAAGTCCCCGTCTATAGGCATTGTGACGGGCACATCCGTAAAATACGTACCTGTGGGAAGGGCGTCCGCCGTTCCCGCGGACAGCGGGAGGGCGTTGAAATTGTTTATGAAAAATTGCTTGTACATTCCGGTCTTGAGACCTCCTGCCCTTGAGGGCGATTTTATTTCACAGTTCTCTTTGAGAAAGGGGGGCCTGAGCCCCCCTTTCTACCGCATACGGCTTACTGCACGGGCCTTATGGTATAGCCCACCAGGCAGCAGATGATGTCCATGTCGTTGCCGCTGGAAAGCGCCGTCGAGTCCGTGTTGAGGGTTATGGTGTAACCCTCGCCGGCCTCTATCAGGTAAGGCGGGTCGCACGGGTAAGAGCTGGTTATCTTCCCGTCTCCGTAGCCGCCGGGGCCGCCGATCACGTTTATCGTGGCCGCGCTCTGGTCGTACATCGCCATGGCCTTGCTGCCCTTGCTCTCGAACGGGGAGGGGATGAAGAGAGCCGGCGTCTGGATGTAGGGCTTGTTTATGAGGATCATCTGGAAGTAGCTGCCCATGGCTATCTTCGCCTTGTCGTCCTCGAAGTTGAGGAGCGCGGTGGAAGATATGCCCGTGGAAAGGGGCAGGTACCCGAGCTGCACGCCCATTATTATGAACGCTTCGTCAGACTGCTGGTTGGCCTGCCTGGCGTTGGTGTCCCTCAGGTTCTTTACCCTGGAGCCGGAAGACCCGCCGGTTATCAGCGTGTCGCTTCCGCCCTGGGGCTTGCTGAAGAACTGAAGCGTGGCCGCGCCGGCCGCCGGATATTCCACCCTGTCATACTTGGGCTGGAATATGATCTCCCACTGGTTCTGGAAGGTGGCCATGTTTTTTACAACGCTGCCGAAGGCTTTGGGGTTTTTCAGAAACTCATTCTGGATCGCCGCTACCGTAAGAGGATGGTAGGACGAAAGAGTCTTTGTCTGCATTTGTTTGTTTTCTCCTTTTTTTGCAAAATTTTTAAAACTTCAGCGACCTCAACCGGGTCGCTTTTCTACTGGTTGAACATCGTCCCCATCATGTAATTGGGGTCCATCTCGCTGAGATAGCCCTGCAGATTCGGATTCGCGGCCGCCGGATGCGCCGCACCCTGAGCCTGGGCCGAGGCTATCGCATTCTGCACGTTGGCCTTGGTCTCCGGAGCGAGCAAAAGGGGAGTGCCCTGCGGTATCTGCACGGGCCCCATATGGGTAAGCAGCTCCACCTTTTTAAAGATAAACTCCTTGGCCGCGTCGGCCGCTGTAACGCCAAGTCCCACCAGCAGGTAGGCGCCGCCGGTGCCGGTCTTGAGCATCTTATCCAGGACGATCTTTCCGGCGATCGCGTTGCCGATCTTCACGCCGTACCTGGTCAAGGGCTTTTCCGTCTTGAGCCACTCGGGCAGGGTGACGGTCAGAAGCGCGCTTGCGCCGCCGGCCAGGATATCGCCCATCGTTATGCCCATAAGGACGGGATTGCGCCTCCTGGCATTCCTGTGGCGCCTGGCGTGCCTGGCAACCGGGTTGCTCCTTCTGTGTCTCCTGTGATGCGTTACAGGGTTGCTGCGTCTTTTGCTGCGCCTCTTGCTGCTGTTCCTTTTCTTGGCCATTGCCTCTCCTTTCGAATTCCCCAGAATGAGAAGGGGATTTTTTTTCTTACCTTCAGGGTTTGAGGGAAAGCTGCCGCCTTCAGCAGACTTGAATCCTTTTATCCCCGCTTTTCTTGAAGACCATCCGACCTGCGCGGCGCGCTTGTGCTTGCCTCGCTGGCCGCTCCAGCTATTTTTTTTCCTGCCCACCCTCTTGCCGTGAGGGTTCACCAGGAACGCCTCCTGATTGCCTTTCGGTTTATAAACCGCCATTTTTTCAAACCTCCTTTCCGCCCCGCAGGCGAATAAAAAAAGGCCGGGCAACCCTTTCACAGGTCACCCGGCCTTGATTTGCTCAACAGCCGGTCAGCTATATGCGGCTAAAAAGCTCAGTCTTTCATAAGATCGTCTTTCTTAAGCACCTGGTCCTGCCGGACATGCACGATGTTTCCGGACTCTATCTTCAGGGTGAGCTCGCCATAGAAACGGTCCCTCTCCAGCCTGGAGAGGTAATTCACCAGCTCGCTCTTGCCCACTATGGATTTCACTGTTTGAACAGGTCCCAAAGGTCTTCCTTTTTATTGATCATTATCACCGTGCGCTGATCGAGCGTCACGGAATCCCCGTCCGGCAGGCTTATGATGGTTCCCGCCGGCAGGCCGAATATCTTTGTCCCGGCCTTTTCCCAGTCATGCACAAACTCCTGGCCGGCAAAAAGGGAAGAGTTGCCTTTCCGCGCATGCGTCTCAAGCGCCTGTCCGTATATCTCTACCATCGAAGGAATATTATCAGGAGGGTTTTTCCTCCTGGCCACGGCCTTGGGGTCTTTATATCCGGCCTTTTTGGCCTTTTTCTCGATTTTTTTGAACGTCCCGGGCTTCATGATGGACCCGCGCCTTTTGCCCTCGCGAAACTCAAGCTCCTTTTTAGGGATAGAGGGGTTATGTTTATCTAATCCTTTCCGCAGACCAGACATAGCCTCTCGCCGGGAAGTATAATTGCCCCCATCCGTATATACGCGGCCATTGACATCTACAACCCTCCAGCGATAATAGTCACCCTGTTTAAATACTCTTGAACTCTTTACCGCATAACCATTGACTGTTTTGCGGCTTTTTGGATTCACGCCCCGCTTGTAGCAGACCGTCTTTGCCAGCGGGTTTTTCTTATTTGTCATTCCGGCTTGTCCGGAATCCTTCCCCTTAAAATATTCCTTTTTCGCCGCCTTCCACGCTTCTTTCAGGCTCATGCCTTCCGCGCGGTACTTTGGCGTAAGCTTCATAATGGCCTGGCTTTCGGCAAGGGCCTTTTTCTGCTTTTCAGTCTGCTTAGACATTCAAAAGACCTCCCAAACCTCGTTTTTCAAGCTCTTTGCGCGCGGCGTCGGCGGCAGCACGGCCCAGGGCGTCCAATGCTTCATCGAGGAAGCCTCTCTGCGGCGCTCCGCTTGACGCCCCCGCCGTCCGGCGGGGCTGCGCGGATGCAAAAACCGCCTCGTAGACGCCCTGTGCGTTCCGTTTCATATCGAAAACCTTTTCGCTCACAGCCGCAGTTCCCTCACCGCAATAAAACCGATCACGCCGATGGCCAGGAGCGGCAGAAGGCTGTCCGCTTTGCTCATCCAGTCATCAAGCGCCCCGGCCTTTTCTATGTCTGTAACCTTGAAGCTCCCGAAATGCAACCAGAACCCAGCGTATGCGTTCATCACGGTGAGCAGGCTGTTGGCAATCTGGTCCTTCGGCATTGGCTTTAGCGGAGTTACCGTTATTTTGAAAGTTGAGCTTAACGGATCGTGGGACAATCCTTTTACCTGCATCAGGTTCCGAAGCCTGCCTCTGAAGAAGGCCTGTATGTCTTCATTGGTGGGATAGGCCCAGCCCATAAGGCCGCTGCCCTTGATGTAAACGTCGTAGGATTCGCGGGCAATAATGGGAGGCCCGGAGATTGCCTTATGCAACGGGTGGAACTCGTTATATATCTTCCCGCCGAAATTCTCCAGGGATTTAACAATAGGACCAGACATCAGCGTCCCCTGCCCCTGCTGTTTTTCCGCCTGCGCGCCGGCCTGCGCCCCCGCGGGTTCCTATGCCGGCTGAACGCCCAAAGGCCCGCCGCCGCAATGCCCATTATCCACATCCAGGCGGGAATGCCCACGCCTTCAACCGGGTATTGCTTGAGCTCCCGGACGATAGTGGGCGGGGAGCCCGCCGGGAAATATTCCTGCTGCCCCGGAGAAAAATAAGAGCCCCTGTCCGGCTTGGCCTTGTAATACACATTCCCGGAGGCCTGCTGCTGCCGCACATAATTTTCCGCATCGGAAAAAAGCTTATCCACAGCTGGCTGAAGTATCTGAACGTCTATCTCAGCCTGTATCTCGTTTCCGGCCTGGCTCTGCTGCCGGGCCTGCTCCACCAGGGGTTTCAGGCCGTTGTACTGCTGCTGCAAGACGTCTATCCCCGGGCTGGTGTACGGGAAGCTCCGGATCATCGCGCCGGCCTGCTGCAGCTTCGTATATGTGTCCGAAAGCTCCTTGTTAAGGAATATCCCGATTGTGGACTGTATCAGGTCGCTTTCCGGCCCCTCAAGCATTTATCGGCCCTCCCGGAAGTTACGCATTGATTGGAATGTCCTTTCTGAGCACATAGAAATGCTCCTGCCCGAAGCGGAAGCTCCTTTCGGACAGATCGAAGGGCAGCGGGACGCCGCCAAACCACACGATGTTATAGACATGGGCGAAGTTGTAAGGATCGCCCATTAAAAAATCCATCGGCCGGTTTATCACCCGGAAGCCGACGGGGAAGCCAGCCGCCACCAGAAGCGCGGCCGCCAGGGTGGAAAGGCAATCGCAGTCCCCTGCCGCCGGTCCGTTCCCGTTTGCTATCTGGATGAGCATGAACTTAGGGGTCTGAAGCATCTCAAGCCCGGCGGGGTCCTTGACATAGACCGTATGCTCTTTTACCCATCGGTAGATAGCCCTGGCCTGCTCCAGCCGGTTAGGGAAGCGCCGAACTATGTTTTGAGCCGAGAGGATGACCATAGGGTCATGCCCGCCTTCACGGGCGAGCTGCACCATCTTTTTGACGGTGCGGTTAATAGCGGTTTCGCCGTACCCTATATCCATCCTCTCGGCAAGCATTTTTAATTCAATTAATTCCCGGGCTCCGCATCAGCTCCGGATGCCGCCTCGGGCTTTGCAGCAGCGGGTTTTTCCGCCTCGGGCTTTATCTGGCCGTTCTTTATGCCGAGCTGCCTTATGATGGCGGCCCTTTCCTCCTCGCTGATGTCCAGCATGTCCTCGCCTATAGAGCACGGATTGCCGTCCAGCACCCCCATGGGCAGGGTGCCTTTATACGGGTAAAAATGGCCATCGGCCGTTTTGACGCCCCTCTTGCCGCCTTCGCTTGCAAATACGCCTTTCACGCCCATACTAATTCAAGCCTCCTTTTCCTTTTCCGTTCCCGTTGGATTTTTTTACCGCGACGTTTTCCGCGGCAATGGCTTCTGCCGCCTGGCCCCCGGGCACCGCCGCGCTTTCAGACTTCGGCTTTAACTGCTCCCCGCAGCCGCCGCAGTGCGAATCCTCGTTAAATTCGGCTGCCGTAAGCTCTTCCTCTGCGCCGCATCCTGGGCAGACATACATAAGCGGCTTAAGCTCCGCATCAGCCCAGTCAAAAAAGGCGTTGATGTAATCATCGGCCTGACCAGAGTCAAAAAACCTGTCGAATTTTTTAAGAGTATCCATAAGGGACTCTCGCGTAATAGCGCCATCCGCGTATTGGTCCACAACCTCGGAGCCGAAAGCAAACCGCAGGCCGTCCAGCACGTTCTGGAAGTTTTTGTCCCCCACCTCTATCATTTTTTTAAGCTTTTTCAAAAAGCTCATAGCAGCTCCAAAGTTCACATCTTCCTCCTCTGTTACAGATATCGGCTGCGCCTGGCGGGAGGGAGGGGCCAGCTCGCCGGCCGAAGAAGGGGAAACCGGCTGCTTCAGCTCCTCCCTCGCTGGGGGAGGGACAGGCCCCCGATTCGGAGCGTTATGCATATACGCAAGCTTTTCCCGCTGGAAAGAGATGAGGTTGTCTATGGGCTTTACGATGCGGTCTATGAGACCCGGGATCGCCGGCCCGACCGTCTCGATTATCTTGTTCAGGGCAGAAGGCGGCTCCGCGGGCCCCGCGCCCGGAAACACCAGGGCGGCCAGCTCCTTGAGCTCGTTCATTTTTGCTATGGGATCAAACTTTTCAGGCTGCTCGCTGAGCTTTGCCAGGAGCATTTTTTCCGCAAGGTCTTCCAGAGCGTTTTTTTCTTTGGTCTTGCTATCCAGCTTTTCAAGTAGCCTTTCAAGTAGACGGTCTGTAGAACTTGGTCCGCTTTGCGCGGGCATGGCATTTTTCATGACATCTATGCCTGCGGAGAAAGCCTCCCCCATTATTTTAGCTGTATCGTTGCTGCCCTCCCGGGCTTTGAATCCTGGAATATTCTGGAGGTTGGCGGCCAGCTCGCCCACGGCTTTGATCATGCCCGGATAGTCGATAGTAGGAGTGGGAGGCGCAGCCTGGGCGGCCTGAGGGAACGAAAAGTTGAAGGTAAGCGGGGTCACCCCTTTGGCCATGCCGGGCTTCCCTTGCTGATAAATGAAAATCTGGTACTCGCCGGTCCTTGATTCCAGGCCCCAGGGGTTTGCTTCCACAATCTTGTGTATTTCGGTTTCGATGTCCTGCCAGGTCTCATAATTTTTTATGTCCTGGAGAAAAGAGCGCCTGCCATTAGGCTCCACGCGGTAGAGCTTGAAATAATAACCTTCCGTGCAGGGACAGCGGGAAAGGAGGCCCAGTATATGGGCACCTTCAAGAGAATCGTTAATGCCCGATTCGTCAAATTCTTCCACGCTTCAAGAATGGACTTTTAAAATCCTGAAATCAATAGCGATTTTAATAGACATTTTGCCCTTTCTTTTAAACGCTTTTTTGCGGGGATGGTTTTAAAAGAATAAAAGACCCCGCCGTTTCAAGCATGGTCTTTTAGCGTCCGTTTTTGCTGTCTATGCCGCTTTTTTAAGTTCCTTGCCTATGGACGTCATAAGGTCCCACATGCGGAAAAGTTTTGTTTCCGCCTCGTAGCAGAGGTTTTTTATGTCCCCGGATAAATCATTCAGGTCCTCTCCGGAGTCCGCCAACGCGCCGATCACCGCGTTAACGGAAAGCACAAAGCGGAAGGCCTTCGTTATCTTGTCGCACTGCTCCTGCACTTCCTCCGGCGCAAGCTCCCTGACTTTTTCCTTGAGGATGTCCTTTTTTCTTGCTCATGATACCCTCCAACGTTTTCGATTTACGGGCAATAAAAAAGCCCGAGTGTTATCGGAGGTTTTGTCAAGAGGTTTTTGAGGGGGTGAAAAAATATTTTTTACGGCAGAAAAAAGGCTTTTACGCCCACCACTCCACGGCCTTCACCGTGGCCCGGAAGGCGTCCTTACGCCTGATCTCCTCGATGAAAAAGACGGTGCCGTTAAACGTATCATTTTGGATGGCTATCGTGTCGCCCACATTCAGGTCAAAATTCTCCCAGAAAATATCGAATTGAACGGTGAGGGTCGGGTTTTTGCGCTCGATGAGCATATGGGCCAAAACGCTCTGCGCCATGCCGGACAGCCGCACAGCCTCAAACTGAATGTCTTTCCGGAACACGCCGTAAACGCCCTGGCTGCCCGCGTCCTGGGCCGTGGCCGTCCCCAGCCAGCCGGACTGGCTTTTGCCCGGAATGGTCGTGTACTGCCTGTCGTAGGAGGCCACAATATAATTGGCGATCTTCCGCCAGTCGGTCTTCCCGAAGACGAAGGCCCCAAACTTGCCTGCCAGGTCGTCCTTGGTAATGGTCCTCACCGGCGCGGGCGCGGAATCCGGCACTACATTCAGCCGCCACAGGCCGTCGTTGTAAACCAGCGTGCTGCGGGACTCCCATGCCAGCTGGCTCAGCCACTGGCTGGGCTTTATCAGTTTATCCAGACAGAAGGCCAGCCTGTAGCCGTTTGCCGCGTAGAATGAGGCCGCGGCGGAAAACGAGTCCCCCTCAATGTCTCCGCTCCCGAATATCCCGCTTGCCACCTGAAGCATGTGCTTTATCACCGCATCCGGCCTGCCGATAACCGCCCCGGGGGTTCCGGTGTATGTGCCGTAGCCGTCATCCGCGTAACCGTTCACTACCGCATGGAAGCGCTCCACCGTCAGGGTGGAGACTATGGAGCCCTCCTTGCTCGCCTGCCCGGTCTTGGCCACCGTGCCCACTTTTTGCACGCCCGTATACCATATTTTTTCCTTTTTTTCAGGGGACCTGAACAAGGTCCCCTCTTATGTTTTTTCAGTGCGGCCTTCCCGGCCGGATTATCCGGCTGTTGCCCGCGATCTCGTTCATAACGAAAAGCTGCGCCTTTTGCAGTAAAAGGGAAATCTCCTGCAGGCTCGTCTCCTTGTCGCCTTCTTCCCCCTGGGGACTTATGGCTATGCCGTTGCCCATGTCCTCGATTTTCAGCTCTTTAAGCAATCCCATCACCTCCTTTCATAAAGCAGATATCCGCTTCCTGGCCCTGATCACATGCTCCCGCTTGAGGTATCCCCTGGCGGCCGGGTCCGCCAGGCATTCCTGGATTGCCCCATCAATGAGCTTTTCCGCGAGCTTGTCCATCTCAAGAAGAGCGTCACTCCGGACAATCAGATCGTTTTCCCTGGCCGCCGTCTTCACCCTGATTTTGCTTATGATCCCGTACATGTAAAAAACCCTCCTTTATGTTTTTTCGCGTTTAAATTGCACACATCGTTTTTAAACTTTTTATTTTTATAATTCTCTGGACATGAAAAATGGAACTTTTTTTAATGCAAAACAACTGCACCACTGCACCACTTTTGCGTTTTTTTGATATAAGTGATTGATTTAATACAAAAAAATCGTGGTGCAGTTGTATTATTTTACTGTTCTGTTTGAAAAAATTAAGTATTTGATTTATAGTGTTTTTTTGAGTGGTGCAGTCCAAAAAAAATCCATTTTGCTGCACCACCAACTGCACCACGCTGCACCACCAACTGCACCACCAACTGCACCACGATTTTATATATATATATCCAATAGTTATATTAAAAGTGGTGCAGTGGTGCAGCATTTTTAGCGATCTGACTTCAAACTTTTCAAAACGATGTTTTAGAAAAAAAAGAAAAGAGTTTAAAAAAAAGGAAAAAACTGTTGAGCAGAGTGGTAAAAATGTGAAATTGCCCGCCGGGGTTTCCATTTCTCCGGGGTTTTGTGCCCCATTTTTCCAAATTTTCCTCCCGTGGGGAACATCCCGGCTTGCGGCCCATGGCCGTGGGGCGGAGTATCCGCCTTTGTCCCCGGCCATGACGCAGCCATTTGCCCCAGGACGGCCCGAAAGCCCCTGGGCAGTGGGTAAGGCGCGGCAATCGGAAAGCCGCCCTGCGGCCTGGTTTGAATTGGTAGCGGCCATAATCATCTGAGGATCACCTTTCTGAATTTGTAAAAGCGCTCCCCCCGGGCGATCCGCCAGTAGTCCCCCAGGTCCTTCCCCTTTGGTGTGACGAGCTCCCAGCCGCTTTTCTCCAGGAACTGCCTCTCGTTCTTGAGCCGGTTCACAAACTTGGCGGCCGTATTCATGGGGTTGAATATGCCGTTGTTTTTGGCGTACCTGTCCAGGGCGCTTGTGATCTCCCCGGCCGTGGCCACGAACTCCATGCGGCACTCGCTCCAGCGGTCCCCCTTCTCGCCGGTCTTGATATCGGGGACCGTTTTGATCATCTCTATAAAATAGTCCTGGTGCGTGTAGGCAAAAAGGTTCTGGCCCTCGTATTCCTGGTAGTCCCGGTTGCTCAGGGGCAGGGGTTCGACGTCCTTCATCTTGAGCTGATATTCACGCACAAGGCCGTCCAGGAGCTTCACGACCTGGCTTGAGGCCGTCCCTGCGTCTTTGGACTTCCTGTCCTGATACTCTACCCATGCCTTCCATATCTCCCAGTCCTCGATCTCCGTGCCGGCCAGCGCGTCATTTTCATCGTGCATGTACTTAAGTATCTTCCGGAGGATGAGGATCATAAGGGCCAGGTGCTCATCCATGCGGTTTTTGGAGTGCCCCTTAAAGGCCTCCCTGAGCGTGGTCATGAACACTTTTCTATCGTCAAGGTGCGGCAGGACCTCAGCGCCCATGAACTTCAATATGGAAGAAAGGACCAGATTTCTATTTTGTAAAATCTTCTCGTAAACGTCGCTTTCAACAAAGGCTGCGTTTCCCCATCTGTGGCGGTCCACGCTGATGTCGGCCATGCGGGTGAGCTCCGCCACCTGCTCGAACGGGTCTATGGCGGTAATGCCAATCAGCGCATCCGGCTTTTCCTTTACCGTATCGCGGTCCGTGCCGGCCTTTCTTTTCCTTTTCTGGCCGCCCGTGGCGGACAGGCGCATGAACCTGGAAGAGCCTTTGGTCCTGTCCTCTTCCTCAAAATCGTCGAGGATGACCAGCGGGTTCTCCGAGCTTATCGTGTATAGGCTGGCGGTCGTTATTTCCCCCAGCTCTATGGTGCCGTAATATATGATGGACCCCATTTTAAAGACGACCGTTTTGCCCGAGCTGGAGGCCCCGGACAGGTAAAGCAGCAGGCGCGAGGGGCAAAAGCCTAACATGAACCCGGAAAGCAGCCAGCAGAGTATGAAATATCTCTGCTCTGGCTCCGTGGCTATGTTATCGAGCACCAGTTCCTTTAAGAGCCGCAGGCCCTCCGTTACGTCCGCGTCCGGGTCGAAGGTGAAGGGCTGCATTTCGTCCGAGGCCTTCAGGAGCACGCCGTCATCGTTGAGCGCGTTGGTTATTTCCTCTATCCCGGCGGGAGACAGCTTGATTATTTTTTTGTTGGGGCTGTTGAAATTAAAAAACAGGGTGCGCTTTGAGATGTCCGTGGTCTTCCAGGAGAGTATCTTTAGCGGCGAGCCGTGCAGATATATCTTGCTGGCCAGAATCTCCCATATGGACCGGCCGGGCTCCCGCGTGGGGATCAGCCGCCCGGTCTTCGCGTACATGAGGGAGTTGAACTCCCGGTTATTGCCCACTTCGTACAGGCTGTCGTGGTAAAAAATAAGGGCCCGTTGCCCTTCGGTGAAATAACGGCCGCGGCGGCCGAAATATTTAAAGACGAGGTCCGCCAAATAGTCCGCGTTGTACTTGCCGCCTTTCTCGGCCTCCACCTGGTTCATATGCTTGTTTATTTCTTCGCGGATCTCCGTGGCGGCCTCTATCTGCTCCAGGACAGCTTTTTTTGTGAACCCGAGCTTTACCAGGCGGTCCACGTAGGCAAGCATTTCGGCCTCGGGCAGGTTATCCAGGAGGCGGAATATCTCACGCTCCTTGAGGAGCCCCAGGCGGTCCTCCATGCTTTCAGCGGCCGATATCTGAAGCAGCTCCCAGCCGATGTAATCAACGGCGTTTTCCTTCAGGGCCTTGATGTCTATCCGGCAGCCGAGCTTTTGAATGTATTCGTCCGGGTCCTTCCGGTATTCGGGAGTCCCCTCCGGGCCCGAAGGATGAAGGATTATTTTAATATTTTGCCCAAAAAGCTCCTTGCAAATTCTGCGGGTGTTCTTCACTCCCGCGGCGTCATTGTCCAGCCAGAGGTATATTCTCTTTTCCTTCAGCGCCTCGATCGCGCTGATCTGGTACCCGGCGGGCTTGCCGATAAAGGCCGCAACGCTCCTTATGCCGGCATCGAGACAGGAAAGGCGGTCGTTCTCACCTTCAACTATGAATATTTCGTCTCCCTTAAGCGCGTCCTGGCCATAGAACCGCCATTCTTTGGCGCGATAGTCGTTAGGCAGCTGCCATTCCTTTTGCCTGGCGGGGTCCTTGAAGGTGAAATGCAAAACCCTTCCGCCCGCAAAATGCGGAAATATGGCCACGCCGGCGGGAAGCAAATCATAAAGGCCCCCGTCCCCGTTTTCGCCCTTTTTCTTCCGGACCAGGCCGGAGGCTATAAGGTCTTCCTCGCTGAAATTTTTTGCAAGCTGCTCATGGAGTTTCCCGTCGGACCACCCTGCCCTTGCGGCACTGATCACGTTTTCCTTGTGGCCGCGCTTTTCGGCCAGATACGCTTTTGCCTCAGGGCATGAAAGGAGGGAATGATAATAATCGGCCGCCGCCATGAATATGCGGTCCGGCACGGAAAGCTTTTTCTTTTGCTTTGTTAGTGGGATGCCTGCAAAGGCGGCCGCCATCTCCAGCGCCTGGGCCTCGTCCACATGGTGGAAATGCATCAGAAAATCGATAGCGGAGCCGCCCCGGGGCGGATTGCACTGAAAGCAGTTAAAAAGGTCCTCCTTTATCCTGAAGCAGTCATGCCCGCCGCAAAATGGACACTCGTCCAGGAAGTGCCGCCCCATCTTGACGCCGGTTTCCTTTGTTATGAGCTGCTGTAAGTCTACCGCCTGCTTTACCCTCTCGAAATCAGACAAGACCTCTATGTCTCCCGTGGACGTGAATTTTACAGATCGCTTGAAGTGATGACGTTGCAGCCTTCGTGCCTCAGCATGCGGCCCAGAAACATGGCCAGCATTTCGTCGCGCAGCTCCGGGTGATCCACAAATTTCTGGCGTTCCTCGTCGGAGGCCTTCATCTCCGGGACGCAGCAGGAAAAATCCGGGCAACACTCTCCATATTCCGTATTGTGGATGGAATTGCCCGTAAGCCATTCCTGCATTTGATGCTCAAGAATTTCTCTGTAATGCTTGCCTCTTTTTCTAAATTCAGGCATCGTTGCCATCCTCCTTCAGCATTGCGACCTCTTTTGGGTTCCAGGGCCAGTCCAGAGGCCCGTAAAAAGGGCAGATATCTTTTGCAGGCTTGCCCCCGATCTCCGCTTTGCACCCCAGGCATTGAACGCCGAAAATGCCCACGTGTTCTCTGAACCTCATCAGCAACTCGATGTTATATGCGCACCGGGGAATGACCTTCAAAGGGATGTTCATCAGTCCTCGTCTATCACCGGAGGCACATGCTTTTCGCCGGCCATCTGCTCGATCACGCAGTTTTCGCAATGGTGCCCATGCAGGGCATTTCCTTTAACCCTGCGGCGATCGCCGCCCGGAGCCTCCTGTGGCCAGCCACGACTTCAAAGCGGCCGTTGCCCTTTACGGGCCGCACAAGAACGGGCTGAAGGACTCCCTTGGCCTTAACTGACGCCGTGAGCTCTTCCATTCCAGCCTTGTTAAAAGTTTTTCTGTAATTGCTTTTAGACTCCGTAAGTTTTTTGATTTCGATAAATTGGAATCCTTGATTTTCCGCCTGTCCCTTCTTCATATCTTTTTCACCCCTTCGATGTGATGTTTGCCCAGGCCGTATATCCCCTTTGGCCCCTCAAAGATGAAAACGCCGGTGTTTGGAAACATCCTGGTGAGGACGCCGAGCACAGTTTCCCTTCCCGCGTCCCGCCATTTAATGCTGACTTCGTACCGTTTGCCTATCTCCAGCCCCTCAATCCCGCTCATCCATGTCCCCCCGCAAAGACAGCTCCAATTGTTTCTCCCTGGCCTGAAGGCGGCCAAGCTCTTTTTCATATTCCCCGGCGCTCATAGCCCCGTCCGCCTTCTTCCAGAACAGCACGCCCATTTCCCTGTGCACCCGCTCCAGCTCGTCCTTTATTTCGCGGACCTTATTGATGCCCGCCTCCAGTGCGCGTAATAGAGCTGCTGCAGCTCTTGGTAGTCAATGTGCATGCCCGTGGCCTTCTGTATCGTTAGTTGGAGCGCGGTAAATTCGTTATCAGAGGAAAGCCCCCTGGAATTGTTAAAGACCGTCTCCAGGAGCACTGGCAGGCCCTTCTTCCTGAATATCCGTCCAAGCTCGTAATCGGTCGGCATTTGTGCCCTATTCGCCGCCATTGCCGTCCGGGGCTTCTTTACGGTTTGCCTCCATGCGAGTAAACTCCTGGTGCTGGTGCCGGATACGGTCCATAACTGAGCCTATGCCTATGCTCACTTCCCTCGCAAAATGCTGCGAAGCCCTGATGCTCCGGACCTCGGCAAATATTCCCTGGAATATGACGGCCGTTAAAGGCTCCCCGGCGGGGTAACGCAGTTCGTCAAGGGTTTCCTCTCTCAGATCCTGGAGTATCTTCAGGGCCTCCCTTGCGTCGTCTTTTATTTCCTGCAGTCTCTGCAGCTTCATGACGTCCATGTCCATCTATTTTTCTTCCTCCTTGCCATTGTCATCGCCGTTGCCCTCCACAAAATAAGCCGCAATGAGCTTATTTCCATCGAAATAAACAAAATATCCCTTAAGCCACAAATCGACAATAGCTTCGAAGGGATTCTTTTTCCCTGGCAAAAGGTCCTGCACAACAGCCCAAGCCGCAGCCCTCGCCGCATCCCAAGCCGCAGCCCTCGCCGCATCCCAAGCCGCAGCCCTCGCCGCAGCCCTCGCCGCATCCCAAGCCGCAGCCCTCGCCGCAGCCCAAGCCGCAGCCCTCGCCGCATCCCAAGCCGCAGCCCTCGCCGCATCCCAAGCCGCAGCCCAAGCCGCAGCCCTCGCCGCATCCCAAGCCGCAGCCCTCGCCGCAGCCCTCGCCGCAGCCCTCGCCGCTAAAAAATTTTCGAACGGCCGGGTTTCAACCTCCAACTTTTTCTCCGAAAAAGGTTGGAACCGTTGGGCGGCCTCTTCAAGCAGGGACAACTGACAGGGTTCCTGTGCCGAGAGGTATTTGTTTTTGTCGCTTACCCCGTCGATGATCGCCATGACGGTCTCCCAATTAGGCCCGTATAGCTCTTCTTCTTTCTTTTTGAAAAATTTGTCCTTCATTTTTTTCTACAGTCCCTCCTCCATTTCCTTCAGTTTTTTCATTACAATAAGCTCAAGCAGCTCCCGCGGTGAAAGCATGCCTCCGCACATATCAAGCAGTTTTGAGCTCAGCTTGGGGAACCTGGACAAGTCCACGTCCACCCTTAAAATGCAGGATGCTTCCTGCGCGGCGGAGGCCTCGGCCGGCGCCGACTGCGCATTTTCCGGCGAAGCGCCCCCCCCCCTTTTTTTACGCGCGTACGGCCTTTTAGGCTTCCCTGAGCCTTTAATCCCTCTGGGCATGTCAGATTCCTCCTTCTGCGTTTGTTTTTCTGCCTGGTCCATGAAGTCATCTAAAAGGGGGCCGCGGGTGGAGACTGTCATGCCCATGGATCCACCTTCTCCACATATGGATCCGTGACACACCGCCGCGTTTTTACCGGAAGCTAAGTCGCACGATGCGCCCTGGGTCCCGGGCACGTCGCCGCCTTCCAACAACCGTCCCTTTTGGGGCAGCCCCTCGTGGTATTTTTTCCCTTCAGGCAGGTAATAGCTGTTATGGCAGATCCAGCATTCGTAAACGCCTTCATTTTCATCAAAATGCAGATCGTTGAAGCAGTCAGGACAGAAGCCGCGCTCTATCACTCCGGCGCAAACCGCGCATTGACCGTTTTTGCCCGACGATGACCGGCCGCACCGGCAGGTCTTATCAGCCATTGCGGATATCCTTTACCTTTTCACGAAAGCTTGTTGTTTCCAGCTCAGCAAGGTATTTGCTTACAGGCGGGCATGCGATGATGCAAAAAAACCTTTTCAGGCCGGGGCATCTTTCACAGAAATAGATTTCAACGTGGGGGATACCGCCCTTGCGTATGCCCTTTTTCTCCCGCCTGCGCACCCGGAGCTGCCTTAAGTATAGATATATGGCATATGCCGCCATATAAAGCACTATCAGCATCAGCAGGCCAGTAAAGAGGTCCTGCCCTACCTGGGAGCTGCTCATGAAGGCATCCTCACCAGGCAATAAAGCGCGACAGCCGAAATAATGGCCGCCGGCCACAACGGCCGCATGAATTCCCAAAAAGATGCGTAGGGCATTATTCCTCCACCTCCTTAAGTTTCACAGCCAGAAAATATTTGCGCGGCCAGGGCGTGTCCGTCGTTATCGCGTGGCCGGTGTAATACCCGGGGAAAAGGTCTGAAAGCCTCATGTCCCGCGAGACGATCCTTGTGCCCACCAGGCGCTCTTTCCGCTCGTGTGTCGAATCGTCAGGATGTATGTCTTCCACGATGTAAGTTTTTATGCTGGGCTGATGAGGCATTGGCATCGAATCCACTAGCATTCCTCCCATTCTGTGTCATCAGGCAGCACGCAAAAACTTATCGGCCTGTCGTTGGGTTCGCAAACAAATATAAAAAAATGGCCTTTAACGTATTTGACGCCGTCCGCGTACAAGAAAAAATGAAAACCATCGGGGCCGGTAATTGTAAACTCCACTCCTCTGGAATTTGTTTTCAGCTTCGCGCGAACATTTATGCTTTTCATCCCCTACCCCCTGGGCCTTTCGCCAAAGCCGCGTTTTTGCCGTTCCCAGTCCTCGATGATCTCCAGGCGCTTTTTTGTGTATTCAAGCTCTTTCTGAAGCGCCTCGTTTTCCAGCTCAAGCAGGGTTTTCGTGGGCTTCCCCTCGAGGCCGAAGCGGTGATTAAGCCATCTGAGCGGCACAAGGTTCTTGCATATCTCCATGTACCTGTCCAGCTTGTTATGCGGGAAATTGCCCTTGCCGGTCCATATGCGGGACCACTGGGCGGGATCGATGTCCAGCTCCTGGGTTATCTGCAAATCGGTGAGGCCGGATATTTCCTTGCAGACTTTAAGGGCGGCCTCGAAGGTAGACAGATGAAAGACTATCTCGTCTGAAACGTCCTTATGATCACTCCTGAAAAGCAGTCCCCTCTGCTCCATCAGTCCCTCCTTTTAAAGTGAACGTCAAACGGCGTCTATAAAATTGACTTCAATTGACTGTCGGCTTTTGGGTAAAAAAAATTGCGTCCTGGCGGAATCAGGAACCATCCTGGGTGTAGTCTTAGACCGTTTCACCCTGTTTCCCCGCCAGGACAGCTTTATGAAATTTTTTAGGCCCGAAGCTGCGATGATGACCGGAACCATTGGGATGGTAGGGTGCATCACTCCGGGCCCCGCGCAAACAGATAGCCCCTCTTGGAGGTCCGCCTGCCGCGCAGCTTTTGATTTCTGATTTCTGATCTCAGTCACCATCGCGGATTGATTATGCCTCGGACATTTGTCCGTGTCAACTATGAAAGCTGTCCGAAAATGGGAGGAATAATGCAAAATACCAGCCTTTTGTCCGAATTACCACGGATTTTCTTCTTTAATGACAAAAATCCGGCTTTTATCGTACAGTCTGAAAACATGGAATTTTCAAAAAGACTGGAAATGCTAATAAAAAGGGAAGGGCTGAGCAATTACGGCCTTGCAAAAGCGCTTGATATAGATGAGGGCGCGGTACGTCGATGGATAAAGGGGCAGGCCAAACCTGGAGGTGGAAATTTATTAAAACTTGCTGCTTATTTCAATGTTTCTCCTGAATGGCTACAATCTGGAATAGGCGGCCCAGGCGAATTCCGGCCGGTAAAACAGATACCTGTTTTAGGGAAGGTGCCAGCGGGCTTTCCGGAACAAATACCTAATGATGAAATAATCGAGTACTTGAATCTTCCGGATGCGCCTAAAGGGGCTTATGCCCTATTGGTAAAAGGGGACTCGATGAGCCCGACGATTCAGGAAGGGGATTACGTGCTTTTTATAAATAATGGGGAATACAAGCCCGGAGACGTGCTGATCTGTCTTAATGAATGGGGTGACACCATGGTTAAACGCCTTCGAGTCAAGGAAGGTCAAAAAGTCCTCGCAAGCGACAATCCAAAATACAAACCCATCATCCCCAATAAACATTTTAAGATCATAGGAAAAGTAACAGATATCTGGAGCAGAAAAAAACCGTAGAGGAGAAAAATAAAAAAATTGAAATTAAAAATAATCCTTATTTCGTTTATTTGTTTTTCTATCCTAAATATTTTACCTTTAAAGTTTGCTTTCGCGGCTGACGAACAATTCGCTCAAATTCTCGTGAACAATATTATTAGCGTTCCAGCCGGGAAATATCGTTATTACCCTGTTTTTGTTTCAGGGGATATGAACATGGTTGGGACTTTTCGTGCATATGGGGGAAGTGGTAACGATATTAAAGTTTATGTGCTTGACGAAATGTCATTTATCAATTGGAAAAATCGCCATTCAGCTGAAACCTTATACAATTCCGGGCGAGAAACCGTAGGGAAAATTAATGTCGCACTCAATCCAGGCAAATATTATCTTATTTTTGATAATACATTTTCATTCATATCAGATAAAGGCATCAATGCTCATATAGAACTAGTTCCAATAGAATAACCCATGGCCTATAAGCGCGGAGACTCCTGGTACATAGATATCGTCATAAACGGGCACAGGATCAACCGTAAGGCCGGCAAATCCAAAAAAGAAGCCCGGGAGATCGAGGAGCAGCTTCGCGTGGGGGCCCGCATGAAATCCTTCGGCTTGCAGGCCCCCTACCCCTTAAAAATATTCCACGAGGCCATGACGGAATACCTGGATTACCAAAAAGCTACAAAATCCCCCAGGACCCACGATGGCGATAAATGGTACTACGAGCATCATCTTATGGCGTTCTGGTCGACCAGGCCGTTATCAATGGCGGATGCCGCCACCCTGCTTGAATTTCAGGAGCAAAAGAAGAGGGCCGGCCTGGGCAACCGCTCGGTGAATATCTGCGTAACGCTTGTACGTAAGTGCCTTAACTATGCCCATAAAAAAGGCTGGTGCGCAAAGCCGGATTTTAAATTCCCGAAACTCACGGAACCCAAGCGGCTGCACGCGTTCCTCTCTCCGAAGGAATACAACCATCTCCTCGATGGGTTCACCGATCACGGACGCCTGGCCTATTACAGAACTATTTTCGGCCGGTGCACCGGCCTCCGTCCGTCCGAGCTCACATATCTGGCCTGGAGCGATATAAAGCTGGACCTCAAAGTGCTGCGCGTCACCTCAAAGCCCAAAGAAGGCTGGACGATAAAAACATATCAGGAAAGGGACGTACCGCTTTCCGACTCCGCCATGGAAGTCCTTAAAGCTGTCGCTGAGCTCAAGCGTATCAGGAAGAAAAAAAGCCCCTGGGTGTTCTCCATGGGCGCCAGGCCAACCAGGGACATAAAGCGGGCATTAAAAACGGCTTCCGAAAATGCGGGCCTGGGCCGCATAGTCACGGCCAATATGCTCCGGCACACGTTTGCCACTCACGCCATAATGGCCGGCGGCAACATCATGGCCATTAAAGAGATCATGGGCCATAGCGAGCTGCGCACGACCGAGCGGTACCTGCATTCCCTCCCGGGGGACCGCATGAAGACGGTGCAGCGGATAATGGACCTCGACCCGGAGCAAAAAGGGGAAAATGATTAATAGAGCATCGGTCTCCGGAATGGGTAAAATGTCGGGACTTTGCCGGGACTTTTCCGCCGTTTTCACGCAAAAAGAGGACAAAAAACGGGTCAGAATGAACCAAAATTCAAATACGTGGCCCAATTTGATAACATATTCGCAGGGTGGCCTTTTGGTTTCCTGCGACTCCGGAGCCGAGGGTCAGGGGTTCAAATCCCTTCAGGCGCGTTTTTTGTTTTGTTTCCTTTATTTTTAAAGCGGAAAAATAAAGGGAGAGGCCAAAAATCAAAAAGCACCGGAACATAAGAAAGTTTTTTCCCCATTTCTTTTTCCTTTCACTGTGCGCCATTGCCTTTTCACTTCTACCGGCGCCGTCCCATGCGTCCCAGATCGAGGCCGCCGTTGGCTACTGGTGGCAGTACCCCACGGGAAATCTTGCATTTCTGGGTGACACCCTGGACCTGCGGAGGGACCTCGATTACGGCAAGCAGGGCAAGGTTCAGGCGCGGCTCAAGGTGCAT
>JAEHJW020009863.1_pt1 | contig 26186 bp, 29 predicted proteins | sample 9271431 | NCBI WGS metagenome assembly JAEHJW02 | reverse complement strand
ATGGCGGCTGTGACGAGGAATATCCTTTGTGCGCTCGGACTGGCTCTCGCGCTGGCGCGGCTCGCGCCGTGCGCGCGGGCGCAGGGCGTGAACCCGGCGATTGCCGCGGCCGAGACCCGGGTTTCGCTCGGCATCACGGCGACGGGGTACAGCTATCACGAAGGGTTCGACAACACCTCCGACCAGGAGAGCGGCGTGCTGCCGGGGTTCAGCCTCGGCGCCTCGCGGCTCGGCCCGGCCTTGGGCCTGCCGGACGTCTATACCGGCGTGGTCTACGATTTCTCGGGCGGCGCGCTGGGATATCAGGGCTACCTGCAGGGAACGTCGCAGGGGCTCGTGCCATACGACCAGTCCGAAGCGGCGCGGTTCAACCATGTCGAGGTCCAGCTCGGCGTTGCCGTGCCGCTGAGCCACGCGGTCAGCGTGCTGCCCTTCATTGCCGCCGGCTATCAGAGCTGGTCGCGCAATATCGGCGGTAGCGGCGGCTATGGCAGTTTCTATCACGCGGCGCTGGCCGGGTTCGGCGCGAAGCTCGATTATGCGGCGACGGGGCGGCTCGTCCTCTCCGCCTCGGCGGAGGGGCTGGCAGTGGTGGGCGGCGGCGTTTCGGCGCCGGCGCTCGGATTCTCCGGCAGCTTCGGCACCAGCGGCGAGGAGGCCGTGCGGCTCGGCGCCGACTGGCGGCTCGACAATGTCTGGCACGTCTTCGCCGGGCTGGAGATGCGGCATTTCAACTATGCCGGATCGAAACCGTCCAACGGATTCTATGAGCCGACGAGCAGCACTTTCGCCGCGCGCGGCGAGATGGGTGTCGCGTTCGGCTTCCCCTGAGCCGAGGGTGGAGCCTTCGGGGGAAAGAAAAAATCTAACATAGCGTTTTTTCTGCTTTCCCACCCGCCCCGTTTTGGGCTATCCCTCCGGTCATGATGAGGTTCTGTGCGCGGCGCGGTGCATGATGTGCTGCGACGGGACCAGAGGGGGGGCGGTTCGGCCCCGCGATTTCCGCCGGTTCGCCGCCGCGGTGCTGGAGGCGCAGGGCTTGCGGCCGGCGCGGCACCAGCTCGCGATGATCGACGCGCTGGAGCGCGTGGCGGCCGGCCAGGTCGACCGGCTGATGGTGCAGATGCCGCCGGGGGCGGCGAAATCGACCTATGCCTCGGTGCTGTTTCCGGCGTTCTGGTTCACCCGCCATCCGGCGGGCGAGGTGATCGCGGCGAGCCATACGGCCTCGCTCGCCGAATATTTCGGCCGCCGGTTGCGCGCGCTGATCGCCGAGGCGGGCGAGGATTTCGGCCTGTTTCTCGACGCCGGCAACCGGGCGGCGGGGCGGTTTTCGTTGCAGGGGGGTGGCCAGTATTTCGCCGCCGGGGTGCGCGGGCCGATCACCGGACGGCGGGCGGATCTGATCCTGATCGACGATCCGGTGAAATCCTGGGCCGAGGCGGACAGCCGGGCGGCGCGGGACGCGCTGCATGACTGGTATCGCGCCGAACTGCTCTCGCGGCTGAAGCCGGGCGGGCGCGTCGTGCTGGTGATGACGCGCTGGCATGAGGACGATCTCGCCGGGCGGCTGATGGCCCGGGAGAGCGGCTGGACGGTGCTGCGGCTGCCGGCACTCGCCGAGGCGGACGACCCGCTCGGACGGGCGCCGGGCGAGGCGCTCTGGCCGGAATGGGAGGATGCGCGGGCGATCGCCCGGCGGCGGGCGACGGTGGGCGAGCGCGTGTTCGCCGCGCTCTACCAGCAGCGGCCGATGCGCGATGGCGGGACGCTGTTCGAACTCGACAGGCTCGGCTTCGTCGACGCGCCGCCGGCGGTGGTGCGCACCGTGCGCGCCTGGGACCTGGCGGCGACGGCGGCATCGGCCGGGCGGAATCCGGACTGGACCGTGGGGTTGAAGCTCGGGCTGACCGCCGATGGCACGCATGTCGTGCTCGACGTGGTGCGGGTGCGGGCGGGGCCGGCGGCGGTCGAGGCCTTGCTGCGGGCGACCGCCGAGGCGGACGGGCGGGGCACCGCGATCGCGCTGCCGCAGGACCCGGGACAGGCCGGCGTCGCGCAGGTCGCGCATCTGCGGCGGGTGCTGGACGGGTTCACGGTGATCGCCAGTCCGGAATCGGGATCGAAACAGACGCGGGCAATGCCGGCTGCGGCGCGGATCGGCGCCGGCGGGACGCGCGTGGTGCGCGCCGGCTGGACCGACGCGTTTCTCGCCGAGCTGCGGGCCTTTCCCGATGGCGAGAAGGACGACCAGGTCGACGCGCTGGCGCGCGCCGAGGCGACGCTCGGCCAGGCGCCGGTGGCGGCGCGGATGGTGAATTTTTCTCTGATGGGGCGCTGAATTCATGTTCGAGACGATCTGCCAGACGATCCCGGCCGATCCGCACCTCGCGCCGCGGGCGCGGCGGCTGGAGATCTATCGCCGGGTGCTGGACGGGACGATCTATGACGCGCTGCCCTATGCGTTCCAGGAGGAGCGCAACGGGGCGGGCGAATATGTGCCGCTGCGGGCGCGGCGGCCTTCGGTGCGCTACGGGCTGTGCCGGATCGTGGTGGAGGATTCGGTTTCGCTGCTGTTCAGCGCGGGGCATTTCCCCGCCGTCGAATGCGCGGAGCCGGAGATCGAGACGCTGCTGGCCGACCTCCTCGGCGAATGCCGGCTCAACGAGGTGATGATCGACGCGGCGCTGCGCGGATCGGTCGGCTCGGTGGCGATCCTGCTCCGGGTGCTGAAGGGGCGGTTCTTCTGTTCGGTGATGGAGACGCAATACCTGACGCCGCGCTGGCGCGAGGATGCGCCGGACACGCTGGAGCAGGTGACCGAGCTCTACAAGGTGCGGGGCGCGGAGCTGATCGGCCAGGGCTATCAGGGGATCGATCCCGGCCAGACCTACTGGTTCCAGCGGCGCTGGGATGCGCAGGCGGAGACCTGGTTCGAGCCGGTGCCGGTGGGCGAAGGGCTGCCCGCCGCGCCGGATCGGGCGCGGAGCGTGCGGCATGACCTCGGCTTCGTGCCGATCGTGTGGATCCGCAACCTGCCGGGCGGCGAGGGCGCCGATGGCGCCTGTACCTTTCGCGCGGCGATCGAGACATCGATCGAGATCGATTACCAGCTGTCGCAGGTGGGGCGCGGGCTGAAATATGCCTCCGATCCGACGCTGTTGATCAAGGAGCCGGCGACGACCGACCGCGAGATGGTCAAGGGCGCGGGGAATGCGCTGATCGTCTCGGAAAAGGGCGATGCCAAGCTGCTGGAGATTGGCGGCACCGCCTCGGCCGCGGTGATCGACTACGTGCGGACGCTGCGCGAGTTCGCGCTGGAGAGCGTGCATGGCAACCGCGCCAGCGCCGACCGGCTGGCGGCGCCGCAATCGGGCCGGGCGCTGGAGCTGATGAACCAGGGGTTGATCTGGCTCGCCGACAATCTGCGGATTGCCTATGGCGAGGGCGGGTTGCTGCCGCTGCTGCGGATGGCGCTGCGGGCGGCGGCGCGGTTCGACGTGAAGGTGATGGGCCGGACGGTGCCGCGGGTCGATCCCGACCTGCGGCTGAGCCTGCGCTGGCCGCGCTGGTATGCCGCCTCGGCCGATGACCGGCTGAAGGAGGCGCAGGCGATCGCGACGCTGGTCAATGCGGGCCAGCTCTCGCGCGAGACGGCGGTGAAGAGTCTCGCCGCCAGTCATGTGATCGGGGATGCGGCGGCGGAACTCGCGCGCATCGCCGACGAGGGGGACCAACTGGAACGGAACGGGGCATGAGCGACGAATTCGCGGAGCACGAGGGGCTGCCGGACGAGCCGCAGGCGGCGCCTGAGGACTGGCAGGCCAGGGCGATGGCGGCCGAGCAGGCGATGGAGGCGCTGCGGCGCGAACACGCCGAGCGGCTGCGGCGGGCCGAACTCAGGATCGAGGCGGTCAGGGCCGGCATGATCGATCTTGACGGGCTGAGACTGATCGACCCGGCGGCGATGACGCCGGCCGAGGACGGCACGGCGCCGGACGCGGCGGCGCTGATGGCGCAGCTGAAGCGGGACAAGCCCTGGCTGTTCGGCGCGCCGTCATCGTCATCCACGGCGTCGGTGCCGCGGGCGGAGCCGCCGCGCGCCCGCCATGCGACCGAGCTGAGCGAGGCCGAGTGGCGCGCGGCGCGTGCCGAACTGCTTCGGCGCGCCGGGGGCTGAGCCGGCCGCCGGCCGCTTTCAACAAATTAACGCGTTGTCAGACAACCGTGCCCCGCGCGACGGGGTGCGGCGAATTGCGTCATCCAGAAGGAACACGACATGGGTATTTCGAATTTTCCCGCCTCGCTGCAGCCGATCATCCAGCAGGGCTTCCTCGAGCGCGAATTCGAGCAGGCGCTGCGCTCGCGGCTCGGCTACCGGATGGTGGCGGATCGCGAGAGCTTCGCCGTCGGCATCGGCGAGACGCTGACCAAGACCCGCGCCGGGCTGAAGCCCTCGGTCACCACGCCGCTGGCCGCCGCGACCAACACCAATCTCGATAACGGGCTGACGCCGCAGGGCTGGGGTGTCGAGCAGTATACCGTGACGCTGAATTTCTACGCGGCGACGCAGGACCTGAACATGGTGACCAGCCGCGTCGGCATCGCCTCGCAGTTCCTGCAGAATGCCGCGACCAATGGCGAGCAGGCGGCGCGCAGCCTTGACGAGCTGGCGCGCAACGCGCTGTTCGCCCCCTATTTCGGCGGCAACACACGCGTGAGCGCCACGCTGGCGAGCGCGGCGCCGAGCATCGAGGTCGATGATATTCGCGGTTTCACCACCGTTTTCGTCAACGGCGTGCAGACGGCGGTTTCGGCCAGCTATCCGCTGACGGTAACGGTTGGTTCGAATACGTATCTGCTCATTGGCGTGACGCCGGATGTCAACAACGCATCGTCGGCGCCGGGCGGGATTTCGGGAACCCTGACCTTTTCCAACGACGTCAGCGTATCTGACGGCACCGTCGGCAATGCGGTGCGCGCCGCGACGGCGAGTGCCATCGTCCGGCCGCAGGGGGCCGGGACGACCAGCGCGCTGCAGGCGACCGACACGCTGACCATGTCCGCCCTGCTCGATGCGGTGGCGACGCTGCGGCAGAACGCGGTGCCGGAAATCGACGGTGTCTACAACTGCTATCTCGATCCGGTCTCGGCCCGGCAGCTCTTCGCCGATCCGGATTTCCGGCAGCTGTTCCAGGGTGCGACGTCGAGCAACGCGGTGTTCCGCCAGGGCATGGTCAACGACTTCCTCGGCCTGCGCTTCATCACCACCACCGAGGCCTATGTGCAGTCGCATCCCACACTGGCGGGGCTGTACATCCGCCGGCCGATCGTCTGCGGCAAGGGCGCGCTGATCGAGGCGGATTTCGCCGGCATCGGCGCGGACGACGTCGCGCCGAAGGATGCGCTGGTGCACATCATCGACGGTGTCGCCATGGTCACGCGCGAGCCGATCGACCGGCTGCAGCAGATCATCGCCCAGTCCTGGTACTGGATCGGCGGGTTCTGCGCGCCGTCCGACACCACGACGACGCCGAACACCATCCCGACCGCGACCAATTCCAACTTCAAGCGCGCGGTGATGATCGAGCATATCGGCTGAGGAGGGGGCGAACATGTCAATCGGGTCCTCGCTTCCCTTCAGGCCATCGGGCACCGCGTCCGTCGCCGCCTCGACCAGCGCGGCCTCGACCGCGCTTTCCGGCGGCGGGTCGAGCCTGCTCGTCTACAACGCCGCGGCGTCCGTCGCGTTCGTGCGGCTGGGCACCGCGGGGATGAGCCCGGCGAGTGCGGCGGATACGCCGGTGCCGCCGGGCGGGCGCATGCTGATCGATTCCGGGCGGCTGGTGAGCGAGGCGAGCGCCGTGCTCGCCTCGGGCACCGGCACGGTCTATTTCACCCGCGGCGACGGCTCGGTCTACTGACATGTCGGGCAGTGTTTCGAGCGCGCCCGGCATGCTGAGCGAGGCGCAGAAGGTCGATGTGCGGCGGTTCTGCGGCTATCCGGCCTATGGCGCCGGGGCGGCGGGATTCCAGTCCTGGCGGTTCTTCCAGGCCTACGGCACGCTCGAATACCGGATGAACAACCTGGCGGCGGAAGAGGTGGCGGTGGTGGTGAACTACCTCGCCACCCTCGCCGCGCTGGAGGTCGCGATTCCGGAGGCGAGCGGCAATCTCGATACCGAGGCGGCGGCCGGCTGGCAGCACAACGCCAACGAGGTGCGCGACCGTGCCGCCCTGTTCGACCAGTGGCGGCGGCGACTGTGCGGGTTTCTCGGCCTGCCGCCGGGGCCGGCGCTCGGCCCCTCGGATGGCATCACCCTGATCGTTTGAGGTCTTCATGGATGGAACGCGGCTGGCGGACCGGATCGCCTTCGGCGGCGGCATGGCCGCGCGCAAGGCGGGCGTGATCTGCGACGCCTACCGGCCGCGCGACGGGGCGTGCCCGATCGTCGCGGCCAACCGGCTGGTGCGGCTGGGCGTGCTGGTGTTGCCGGTCTCGGGCTCGGTGCGCGGGCCGGCGCCGCTCGGCCTGCCCTATCGGCAACTCGTGCTGGACCAGGCCTATGTGCGCGGCGGGGATTATGTCGCCGGGCCGGCGGGGACGTTTCTCGTGGTGAACAACGAGCCGCCGGCGCCGGTGCTGGGGGCGCGCTGCAACGAGACGCTGTCGATCTGGCGGCCGGCGGCGCAGGCGGTGCCGGGGATCAATCCCTATGGGGCGATTCTCGGCGCCGGGGCGCGCGGCGTGCTGGCGGGATTTCCGGCGGCGCTGCTGCCGGCGCGGGGCGGGACCCATGCCGAGGCCGGGCTGCCGGACGACACGCGCGCGCCGGGCTACATCGCCGCGGTGGCGGCGGTGGAGGGGCTGGCGCCGGACGTGGCGGATGTGGTGCGCGATGCGCGCGGGCGGCAGTTCGTGATCGACCAGGCGGAGCTGTTCGGCGGGATCTGGCGGCTCGCGCTTTCGGCGAGCATCGTCTGATGGCGGGGCAGCAGGATGTCGAGAACGCGATCGTCTCGCTGATCGCGACGGCTTCCTATCCGGCGGGAACGGCGGCGGCATCGGCGATCGCCGGGCCGGACGGGATGGTGACGTGCCGGGTCTATCGCGGCATGCCGAACGCGCCGGCGCTGGAGGCGGATCTCGCGCGGGGCGTGATGCACGCCACCGTGTTCGCCGAGCCGGGCGGTGTGCGCAACGTGACGCGCTATCCGCGCGAATGGATCGAGGTGGCGCCGGTGCCGGCGACGCTGTCGGTCAGCGTCGCGGGAATGGCGGCGACGTTCGCGGGGCAATGCGCGGCCGGGCAGCTCGCCGGCATCGCCGTCGATGGCGCGATCTTTCCCTATGCCGTGCAGGCCCGCGACACGCCGGCGAGTGTGGCGAGCAATCTCGCCGCCCTGCTGCGCGCGGCGGGGTGGCTGGTGAATTACGCGGGGACGACGCTGAGCGTGCCGGCGGCGCACGGGCTGATCGCCCGCGTCGTGGCCGGGGGCGTCGCGCTGCGGGAGATCAAGCGCCAGGTGCAGCCGTTCCGGATTTCGCTGTGGTGCCCGGACCCGCTGACGCGGGACGCGGCGACGGCGGTGATCGACCCCGCGCTGGCGGCGCCGCAGTTCATCGGCCTCGCCGATGGCGCGGCGGCGCGGCTGCGCTTTGTGGGCACCGAGACCACGGACAGGTCGATCGATGCCGGGCTGTACCGGCGGGACCTCATTTACGACGCGGAATATCCGACGACCGAGGCGATGACGACGCCGGCCATGCTGTTCGGGGTCGGCGGGATCGCGGCGGACGGCGCGTTCATCGCCGGCATGACCGGCTGAAGGAGAGACGATGAAGATCAAACTGGTGGTGGTGAAGCCGTTCGAGGGCTTCAGGCGGGGCGACACGATTACCGACGCGGCGAAGATCGACGCCGTGCTGGCGTCCGCCCAGGCCGGGTCGGTCGTGCGGGTTGTGGCGGAGGGCTGAGGCATGCCGATATCGCAGGCAGGCGCGCTGAACACGACGGCGCTGATCGTTCCCGACCTCTATGTGCAGATCGTGCCGCCGCAGACGCTGCTGCTCAACGGCGTGCCGACCGATGTGCTCGGCGTGGTCGGCTCGGCGTCGTGGGGGCCGGTGGGCGAGCCGATGATCGTCGGCTCGATGGGCGACTATGCCGCATCCTTCGGGCCGGTGATGGCGCGGCAATACGACATGGGCACGGCGGTGGCCGTGGCGGTGCAGCAGGGGGCGTCGAATTTCCGCTGCGTGCGGGTGAGCGACGGCACCGATGCCGCGGCCTCGGTTTCCATTCTCGGCGCGCTGACGCTGACGGCGCTCCATACCGGATCGCTCGGCAACGCGATCACGGTGACGGTTTCGGCCGGGTCGGCGGCGAACAGCTGGCGGCTGACCGTGGCGCTGCCGGGGCGCACGCCGGAGGTGTTCGACAACATCGCCGGCACCGGAGCCGCGTTCTGGCAGGCGGCGGCGAATGCGGTGAATGCCGGGACGGGGCCGCTGCGCGGCGCCTCCGAGCTGGTGGTGGCGAGTGCCGGCACGTTGTCGACCCCGCCGGTGACGGGGGTCTATCCGTTCGCGGCCGGCACGCCGGGCAGCGACGGCGCCGGCGGGCTGACCGCCGCCTCGCTCGTGGGCCAGGACACGCTGCCGCGGAGCGGGATGTATGCGCTGCGCGGGCAGGGCTGCGGGATCGCGGTGCTGGCCGATCTCGACGATCCGACGCAGTGGAGCCCGACCGTCGCCTTCGGCCTCGAGGAAGGCTGCTACATGATCCTGGCCGGGCCGCCGGGCGACACGATCGCCAATGCGGTGTCGGCGAAGCGGACGGCGGGGATCGATTCCTATGCTGCCAAGGTGATGTTCGGCGACTGGATCTGGTGGTACGACCAGGCGAACGGGATGACCCGGCTGGTGTCGCCGCAGGGTTTCGTGGCCGGGCGGCTCGCCAATCTGTCGCCGGAACAGAGCTCGCTGAACAAGCCGCTCTATGGCGTCGTCGGCAGCCAGAAATCGGGGCGCGCCGCATCGGGCACCACCAGCACCTATTCGTCGGCCGATCTGTCGGCGCTGATGTCGGCCGGGATCGACGTGATCGCCAATCCGCAGCCGGGCGGGGCATTCTGGGGCGTGCGCGGCGGGTTCAACGCCTCGTCCGACAGCGCGACCAACGGCGACAACTACACCCGCATGACCAACTACATCGCCGCCACCCTGTCGGCGGGGATGGGGCAGTACGTCGGCCAGCTGGTGAACGAGACGCTGTTCCGCCGCATCCGCGGCACGCTGCTGGCCTTCCTGAACACGATGCTCGGCCAGGGCATGCTCGGCACCACCAACGGGGCTTTGCCCTTCGCGGTGGTGTGCGATGCCTCGAACAATCCGCCTTCGCGCACCGGGCTTGGCTATGTGCAGGCCGATGTGCAGGTGCAGTACCAGGCGATCAACGAGCGGTTCATCGTCAATGTCGAGGGCGGGCAGACCGTGCAGGTCAGCCAGCAGACCCTGCCCCAGGGCACGGTGTGAGGTAGCAGATGCCATACAACACGTTTACCGTTGGCAATGATTGCCAGCTCGTCGTCATGGGGCCGTTCGGCCGGGTCGATCTTGCCCATGTGACCGGATTCGAGGTGAGCCAGGTGACGCAGAGCGTGCGCGTCGACCGGCTCGACGGGGTGCAGCTCGGCGCCGAACTGCCGAGGGGATGGCAGGGAAGTTTCCTGCTCGACCGCGGCACCTCGGCGGCCGACGATTTCATGGCGCAGATCGAGCAGGCCTATCTGTCGGGGCAGGCGATCCCGCCGGGAACGCTCTATCAATATGTGAATGAAACTGACGGATCGACCTCGACCTACCAGTTCGATGGGGTCGTGTTCAAGCTCAGCTCGGCGGGCGTGTATCGCGGCGACATGCCGGTGGCGCAGAAGCTCGACTTCTTCGCCTCGACGCGCAGGCGCGTATGAGCGGCGGCGCGGTGGAGGACGCGCGCGGGCGGGTGCTCGCGTTGCGGCCGCTGACGATGCTCGACCGGCTGCGCCTGTTCAAGGCGCTCGGGCCGGAGCTGTCGATGAACGAGGCGTATCTCGGCGTCGCCTCGCTGGCGGCGTCGGTCAGCGCGATCGATGGCGTGCCGCTGCCGTTTCCGGCGAGCGAGGCGGCGGTGGAAAACGCCGTCGAGCGGCTCGGCGAGGCGGGCATCGAGGCGGCGGCGGCGGCGTTGCAGCCGGAGGATGCCGATACGGTGAAGGCGCTCGCGGGAAACTGAGCCGGCACCCCGCGCTGATCGACTGTCTCTACCTGGTCGGGCGCGGGGTGCCGTTCGAGGTGGCCTTCACGCTCGGCGAGGCGGAGCGGATCGCGTTCGTCGTCGCGTGCGGGGAGCTGGACGGGCTGACATTCGACTGGAAGGCGATGGCGTGGGTGCAGGTGTGAGATGGCGCGACGGTGCGGGGGCGCGGTTCGCCGGGCTGGCGCGGGGCGGGTTCGGGCGGATCGCGCCCCGCCGGCTGCGCTCGGTGGCGCGGAGAATGCGGCGGGCGGTGACGTCCGCCATGCAGGCGGCGCCTGGGGCGTTTCCGACAAGTCGTCCTCGGGACGGTGCGGCCGTGATGTTGCGGGGTGGATGGCATCATGCCGTGCGGCTTTCAACGGAACGGATGCGGCACGCATGGCACGTGCGGCATCATCCGTCGCCGCGCGCCAGCCTGCGGGTTGCGGCTGTGACGGGGCGGCGCGTGGCGCACGGCTTCGGGCCGGAGATCCGGCTGGCGGGCGCGCATTTGCCGGCGCGGCGGACCCCGATGGAACGGTCGAGGCGGGTGGTGGCGCGGGACGTGCCGCTGATCCACACCGCCCTGCGCGCCGGGGCTCCGGCGATGGCGGCTTCGCGCCGCGTGGTGGCCCCGCATGTGGCGTCAGGTCGCTCCGGGCCGCATGCCTGGAATGGGGCTCATGTTTCGTCCGCAGCGTCGGCGCGACCGGTGGCGCCGGTCGTGCCGGGGCGGGCGGTCGGTGCGGAGGCAACGGGGCTGGCGGCGGCGGCGGTGCGGCCGGAGACGCGGTTCGCGGCGCCGGAGCGGATGGATCTCGGCCGCTGGCTCGGCGGGTTGTTCGGCGACGAGGCGCGGCGGCCGCCTTCGGGCGTGACCGGATACGACACGCGCATGTCGCCGGTGTTCCCGGGCCGCAAGCCGGGATTCTGAAAGCGGGAGGCGGAAGATGGCGGCGATCATGGTGACGCTGGGCGGCGTTGCCTTCCGGGATTTCGAGGTGCCGCAGGCGATCGAGTTCGGCGGCTGCCAGCGGCTGGCGGTGCATGAGCTGCCGGGCGGCGGCCGCGTGATCGACACGCTCGGCGCGGCGGCGGGGATCATCCGTTTCGCGGGCACTTTCTCCGGCCCCGATGCCGAGGCGCGGGCGCAACTGCTCGATGTGGCGCGGGCGGCGGGGGCGACCCTGCCGCTGGCCTGGAGCGGCTTCGCCTTTGAGGTGGTGATCGCGGATTTCGTCGCGGTTTACGAGAAACCCTGGTGGATTCCGTTCTCGATCGAGCTGGTCGAGGCGCAGAACCTGGTGACGGCGGTGCCGGACGCGCTGGCGCAGGCGGGGCTCGATCTCGTCAGCGCCGGTGGCCTGGCCGGGCTGGTGGGACTTTCGCTCGGCTCCGTAACGGTGACGGCGCCCGGGAGCATTGCCGCGGCGCAGGGGGTTGTGGGCGGCGCGCTGAGCGCGGCGGAGAACGGGCTGGCGGCGGCGCAGGGCGCGTTCGGCGCGAGCGCCGGCGCCTCGGCGGCGACGCGGGCGCTGCAGGCGATGGGCACGGCGAGCCTGTCGCTCGCGGCGCTTGGCGGGGCCGCCGCCTATCTCGGCCGCGCCGCCGGCAACGCTTCATTGGGGGCGGCATGAGCGGGACGACGACGATCACGGTCGCGGGCGGCAATCTCTACGAGATCGCCGCGCGGCATCTGGGCGATGCGACGCAGTGGATTCGCATCGCGCAGCTCAACGGGCTGTCCGACCCTGTGCTGGTCGGGCTGGTGACGCTGGTGCTGCCGCCGGTGGACCCGAATGCGGGTGGCGGGGTGCCGCGTGTCTGAGGCGGTGACGGTGCGGGCGATCGCTCCGTTCGCGACGCTCGACGGAGCGCCGCTGCCGGGGCTGGAGCGGCTGGAAATCCGCCAGCCCGGCGCGTTCGAGGCGGCGTGCTTCGTCCTCGAATTCGCGATCGGCGCGGTGCCGGGCGGCGCGGCCTGGTTCGCCGGGCTGCAGGGCGGGGTGGTGACGGCGGGCATCGGGACCGGGCCGGCGCTGGTCGTGGGCCAGGTCGACAATGTCGCGATCCGGTTCGATCTCGGCGCCGCGATCCTGAGCGGGCGGGATCTGGCCGCGCGGCTGATCGACGCCGAGGTGGACCAGACCTTCTCGAACCTCACGGCGAGTGAGGTGGCGACGGGATTTGCCGGCGAGGCCGGGCTTGCCGCGAATGTGGACGCGACGAGGACGCGGATCGGCCAGTATTACGAGCTGGCGCATGCGCAGACCGGGCTCGGTCTGCATTCGCGGCACGCGACGCGGTGGGACCTGCTGGCCGCGCTCGCGGTGCGTGAGCGGTTCAGCCTTTCGGTGACCGGGACGACGCTGAATTTCACGGCGCCGCCGGCCGGCGCGCCGATGCTGCTGACCTATGGGCGGGATCTGATGACGCTGGGCTGCGACCGCGCGGTGGCGCTGGCAAGCCCGAAGGTGACGGTGCGGAGCTGGAACCCGAAGAGCAAGGCGGCGTTCAGTTCGAGCGCCGGCAGTTCCGGCGGGACGACGCTGATCCGCCCGAACCTGACCCAGGGCGAGGCAGAGCGCGTTGCGGCGGCGGCGCAGGCGGCGCTGGCCGCGCAGGCGGTGCGGCTGCAGGCGAGCATGCCGGGCGAGACGTCGATGATGCCGGGAACCCCGATTTTGCTCCAGGGCACGCAGACCGCGCTCGATGGCGCGTATGTGGTGCGGAGCGTGGAGCGGGTGATCGGCGGGCGGATCGGGTTCCTGCAGCATTTCGAGGCGATGCGGGCGGCATGATGGAGCATTTCTGGAACGCGGTGAAAGGCCGGGCGGCGGCGCTCGACGGGCTTTCGGCGCAGGCGCGGTTCGCCGTGGTCGCGAGTTTCGATCCGGCCGCCTACGCGGCGCGGGTGACGTTGCAGCCGGAGGGCGTGCTCTCGGGCTGGCTGCCGGTGCTGGCCGGATGGGTCGGCGCCGGCTGGGGCATGGCGGCGCCGCTGTCACCGGGCGACCAGGTTCTGGTGCTCGGGCAGGAGGGCGACGCCGAACAGGCGGTGGTCCTCGGCCGGCTGTGGTCGGACCGCGATCCGGCGCCGCAGGCGGCGGTGGGCGAGTTGTGGCTCGTGCATCAGAGCGGATCGTTCCTGCGGCTGCGCAATGACGGGACGATCGCGATGAAAGCCGGGACGGTTTCGATCGAGGGGGATCTGATGGTGAGCGGAGAGATTTCGGACCTGAGCGGGACGCATGGCAGTCTCGATACGCTGCGGCGGGCCCATGACGGGCACACCCATCCCGATCCGCAGGGCGGTTCGACCGGCACGCCCTCGACGGTGGTGTGATGGCGGATCTCGCATTGACCTTCGGCGGCGACCTTGCCTTCGGCAATGGCGGCGACCTTGCTCTGGCCGAGGCGGCGGCGCTGACCGAGCAGCGGGTGCTGCGGCGGCTGCTGACCAATCCCGGCGGGTATGTCTGGCAGCTTTCCTATGGCGCCGGGCTCGGCCAGTTCGTCGGCGCGGCGGGGCCTGCCGCTGCTGCCGGCGCGCTGGCGCGGGCGCAAATGCGCGGCGAGGCGCGGGTGGCGAGCGCGCCGCCGCCGCAGATCACGGTCAGCCAGGGCAATCCGGGCGGGCTGGCGATGACCATCGCCTATCAGGACGCCGCGACGGGACGGGCGCGGGTGCTCGCGCTGCCGGGTTCCGTCTGATCAGCACAGGGAATTCCGATGCAATTATCGCTGCAGAGCTTCACCGCCATGGTGGAGCAGATGGCCGCTGCCCTGCAGGGGGCGGCGAGCCAGGCGCTGGACCTGACCGTCGGGTCGGTCCTGCGGGCGCTGCTCGAGGCGAACGCCTCGCTCGGCCTCTGGCTGCAATGGATGATCGTGCAGGTGCTGCTGACCACGCGGCTTGCCACCAGCACCGGGGCCGACTGCGACAGTTTCGGCGCGGATTTCGGCTTCGCCCGGCTGCCGGCGGTGGCGGCCGGCGGCACGGTGACCTTCGCGCGGTTCGCCCCTGTGCTGTCGGCCTTCGTGCCGGTCGGCGCGACGGCGATGACCGCCGATGGCAGCCAGAGTTTCGCGGTGACGGCCGACCCGGCGAACCCGGATTTTTCGGCGGCGCAGGGCGGATACACGCTGGCGGCGGGTGTTGCCTCGATCGACCTGCCGGTGAGCGCGGTGGTGCCGGGGGCGGCCGGCAACGTGGTGGCGGGGGCGATTTCGCTGCTGACCACGGCGATCGCCGGGATCGACACCGTGAGCAACGCGGCGCCGATGGGCGGCGGTGTGGACGCGGAGAGCGATGCCGCGTTCAAGGCGCGGTTCGGCAACTATCTCGCCAGCCTGTCGCGCGCGACGACCGGCGCCATCGAGGAAGCGGTGGCCGGTGTGCAGCAGGGGCTGTCGGTGACGATCAGCGAGAATGTCGACCAGACCGGGGCCGTCAGCATGGGCAATTTCATCGTCACGGTGGATGACGGAACCGGCCATCCGCCGGCCTCGCTGCTGGCGACGCTGGGCCGGGCGGTGGACGCGGTGCGGCCGGTGGGCACGCGTTTCGCGGTGCAGGGACCGACGGTGGTGACGGCGGACGTGTCGATGACGCTGGTGCTGGCGCCAGGGACGGTGCCGCAGGCCGCCATCTCCGCGGTGACAGCGGCGATCGCGGCCTATATCGGCGGGCTGCCGGTGGGCGCGACGCTGCCTTACTCGAAGCTGCTGCAGATTGCCTATGACGCGTCCGACGCCGTGGTGAACGTGACCGACGCCCTGCTGAACGGTGGCACGGCCGATCTGGCGCCGCCCGCGTTCGGGGTGGTGCGGGCCGGCACGATCGGCGTGAGCTGAGCCATGAGCGGTTCGAATCCCCCCGGCAGCGCGGCCGACATGGCGGCGCGGCTGAAAATGGTCCTGCCGGCCGGCTGGTTCGCCGATGCGACGCCGGTGCTGGACCAGGTTCTCGGCGGGCTCGGCGCGCTCTGGGCCGGGCTTTACGCGCTGATCGGCGCGGTGCGGCGGCAGACGCGGATCGCGACGGCCTCGGGGCCGATGCTGGACATTGCCGCGCGGGACTATCTGGGCGGGCGCATCGTCCGGCGGGCGGGCGAGGCGGATGCCGCGTTCAGCATGCGGATCCGCGCCAATCTGCTGGCACCGAAGGCAACGCGGGCGGCGCTGGCGGCGGCGATCACCGCCGAGACCGGGCGGGCGCCGGCGATCTTCGAGCCCGCCAACACGGGCGATACCGGCGGCTATGGCGCCAACACGCTGGGGTATGGCGCGCGCGGCGGCTATGGCAGCCTTGCCCTGCCCTATCAGTGTTTCGTGACGGCCTATCGCCCGCTCGTGGCCGGCAGCGGCGCGTCCGGCGGGTTCGGGTACGGGCCGGGCGGGTATTCGACCTCGCCGCTGGCCTGGAGCGATCTCGCCCAGGATGTGGGGCTGGCCACCGATGCCGACATCTACGCAACCATCGCCGGCGTGCTGCCGGTCAATGCCATCGCCTGGACGCGGTTGCTGAACTGACGGGCGATCCCGCGCCGTTTTCATCCCTGCCGGCCGGCCGCCGCCCTGATGCGGCGGGTGCCGTCGCACGGCCTCATGACAAGGACATCTTCATGGACAGGACCATCGTCTATCCGGGGGCGATCCCGCTGGATACCGACATTCTGAACCTCAACCGCAACGTGATGGTCGCGATCGGCGCGCTCAATGAAGCGGTGCTCGGCGGCGGCATGGTCGCGGACGGGCTGGCCTGCACGCCGACCGTGCCGGCCTCGCTGACGGTGACGGTGGCGCCGGGATCGATCACCCAGCTCGGGCCGGTCGATGCCAACAGCTATGGCAGCCTGCCGCAGGATACCGCGCAGCAGACGGTGCGGATGGGCATCAATCTCGATCCGGTCACGTTCACCCTCGCGGCGCCGGCCAGTTCCGGCCAGTCGGTGAATTACCTGATCGAGGCGACGTTTTCGGAGGCCGACGCCGATCCGGTCGTGCTGCCCTACGTGAACGCCGCCGATCCTTCGGTGCCGTATTCCGGGCCGGGCAATTCGGGCGGGGCGCAGAACACGCAGCGGCTGCAGCGGGTTCAGCTGCAGGTCAAGCCGGGTGCGGCGGCGGCGGCGGGAACCCAGGTGACGCCGCCGGTGGATGCGGGGTGGGTGGGGCTTTACGTCGTCACCGTCAATTACGGGCAGAGCGCGATTACCGCGGCCGATATCGTCACGCTGCCGCAGGCGCCGTTCCTGCCCTTCAAGCTGCCGCAGCTGCGGCCGGGCTTCTCGCAGATGCAGGTGTTCGAGAGCTCGGGCAGTTTCGTCGTGCCGCCCGGGGTGACGCAGGCGAAGGTGACGGTGGTCGGCGGCGGCGGTGCGGCGGGATACCACGTCTCGATGCCCGGCGCCGGCGGTGGCGCCGGTGGGACGGCGATCGACATCGTCACCGGCCTCGTGCCGGGGCAGGTGGTTGCGGTGACGGTGGGCGCGGGGGGCGTGGCGCCCACCTCGCCGGCCAGTGGCGGCAATGGCGGCACGTCGAGCTTCGGCGGCTACATGTCGGCCACCGGCGGCACCGGCGGCGAAGGCGGCTCCGGCTCGCTGTTCGCGACGGCGGGCGGTGCCGGCGGTATCGGTTCCGGGGCGCGGATCATCCAGGGCGGGGCGATGGGCGGTGACGGCATCGTCGTCGCCTCGCGCGGCGGCGATGGCGGCGGGCCGGGCCATGGGCGCGGGGCGAGCGGGCCGCTGGCCGGCCTGTCGGCCACCGGCTTCGGCGGCGGCGGCGGCGGCGGCGGCGCCTCGACCGGCGCCGCGCCCGTCGGCAGCCCCGGCGGGGCGGGCGCGCCTGGCATCGTCATCGTCGAATACTGAGCGGAGCCATCCAGATGAGCGCAACCACGACACCGGCCAGCCGGATCTGGCAGGCCGCCTCGGCACGGCTGATCGAGATCGAGGGGTTCATTCCGACCCCGCGCGGGATCGCGCTGCTGCCGCCGCGGCCGCTGGCCTGGCCGGAAAAGGATCCGGGCGATACGCTTGACTACACCTTCGACGTGGCACCCGCCCTCGCGGGCAGCCCGGGCGATGCGATCGCCACCGTTTCGGCCACGGTGAGCCCGGACAATCCGGGCGATGTCACCATCGCCTCGACGGCGATCGATGGCACCCGCGCCGTGCTGTGGCTCGCCGGCGGGCAGCCGGGCACGACCTATACGGTCACGGTTTCCATCACCACGCTGGCCGGACGGAATCTCGCGCGGAGCATCGCCCTGCCGGTCGTTTCGCTGGCGTCGGTGCCGGCGCCGGCGAGCGCGATCACGACACCGGGCGGCGCGCCGATCACCAGCCCGTTCGGCCAGCCCATCACCGCGAACTGAGGAGGCGGCATGCCAACCATCGGACAATTGCCGGCGGCGAATTCGGTTTCGGATAGCGACGAACTGCCGCTCTACCAGGCCGGACAGACCGTGGCGGCGACGCGCGCGCAGTTTCTGGCCGGCATGCAGCAGCAGCTTGCCCTGCCGCAGGGCACGCTGCTCGGCGGTGTCGGGCCCGGAACGGCGGCGCCGGTGCCGATCACCATCGGCGCCAATCTCTCGCTCAGCGGCACGACGCTGGCCGCCGCCGCGGCGCCCTTCGAAATTGCGGCATTGCCCGCAGGGGCGGCGCCCGCCGCTGGCGACGCCGTGCCGCTCGGGCAGGGCGGGGCGAATGTCGCGCTCGCCTATGGCGCGTTCATGAGCGGGATCTCGACCCTGCCCGGCGTGCAGGCGGGCGGGTTCGAGGCGGTCGCGGCCGGGGCGAGCGCGGTGCGCTCGATTGCCGAGCTGGCGGCCAATGCCGTCGCGATCGAGGATTTCGGCGCGAAGGGCGATGGCGTGACCGACGACGCGCCGGCGCTGCGCGCGGCCCTTGCCGCCGGCAGTCCGGTCAGGTTCGGGCCGAAGACCTACCGGATCGACGGCGAATGCGACATCAGCGGCACCGCCGCGACGCTGATCGGCGTGCCGGGGCAGACGGTGCTGACGCGCGGCGCGCAGAGCGTGGCCGGGACATCGAGCCAGGCGGCGTGGATCAGCGTGAGTGCTGCGACATTCAATGCCGATGGCATCATCTTCGACGCCAATGCCGCGATCACCGCACAGACCTGGGGGGTGGTGATCCAGGCGGGCTGCACGGCCTCGAACATCACGCGCTCGCTGTTCCGCAACGCCAAGGGATCGATCTATGGCTGGGGTCTCGCGATCGCGCCGAGCGATCCGACGGTGACCAGGCATCATGTGCATGATTGCGAGTTCACCGCGAACGCGGTGGACGGGCTCTGGGTCGCGGCGACGGATGCCGTGGCGGTGACAAGCTGCCGGGCGCACGACAACGCGCGCAACGGCATCTATGTCGACAACCAGGACCCGACGCTGACGCTGAAGATCCGCGATGTGCAGGTGGTCGGCAACACGTGCTGGAACAACCAGACCGGCATCGTGATCGGCAATTTCAACCAGACGAACCGCGAGCCGCCCACCTATGGCAATGCCAATCCGGACGTGCTGGGCGCGCTGGTCGCGCAGAACTGCGCCTTTTCCAACAGCGGCTACGGCATTTCGATTTCGGGGCGGAACATCCTGGTGACCGGGAACCTGCTCGTCGATAACGGGCCGGCCGGCGGCGGGATGCTGGTGAACACCGGGTATTGCCGCGTCGCCAACAACATGATCATCAATTCCGGCGGGTTCGGCATCGATGCCGGCGGGTCGATCCATGTCGAGCTGAGCGGCAATTACTGCGACGGGCAGACGATCGGCATCGGCATCGGCGGCAGCCAGAACTGCACGGTGCGCGGCAATTTCATCCAGGACTGCACCACGGGCATCATGGCGCTCAACGTCGAATCCGACGGGCGGGGCACGAATTTCGGCATTTCCTGCAACAATCTCGAGATTGCCGGGAACAGGATCAATTACGGCGCCGGCGGCTATGGCATCGTCCTGCAGGATGCGCCGCAGCTCGTCGTGGTGCGGGACAACATCGTCTCGTCCGGCACGTCGGGCGACCCGCTGAACGCGCTGGTTCCCTATACGGATTCGGTGGTGCTGCGGAATAACATCGTGAATTTCGACGACACCTTCGCGGTGAATCCGGTGGCCGCGAACGGGGTGAACACGCTGGTCTATCCCGATCTGCTCGACCGCGTGACGGTGTCGCAGAGCACGGGGGCGGTGCAGTCGATCATCAGCGCGACGGCGCAGCGCACCGAGGGCATGATCACCTACATCAAGGTGACCAATGGCGGGTCGAACTACACCAATGCCACGGTGTCGATCAGCGGGACGGGCAGTGGCGCGGCGGCGAGCGCGTGGATCGCCAACGGCGCGGTCATCGGCGTCTACATCACCGCGCGCGGCAGCGGGTACGGACCCGGCACCCAGGTGAGCATCACCGGGGATGGCACCGGCGCGACCGCGACCGTGCAGGTCGGCCTGCCGGTGCTGGAGGGGCGGCGGCTGGAAATCGACTGTCTGGCGCCGGTGAGCTTCGCTTCTGCCGGCAGCGCGCCGGCGCAGGAGAACTGGACCGGCGCGCCGCTGACCGTGCCGGCCGGCGCGACGATCGAGTGGCGGGGCCATGCCGGGGCCTGGCAGGCGGCGCGGTTCATCCAGTCGGACTATCTTGTGCCGGCCGCGGACGGCAGCGTCACGCTCGGCAGCCAGGCGGGCGATGTGCGGCTCGGGCCCGCCGCGGGTGGCGCGGTGCGGCTGATATCGCCGACCGAGCCGACCGGGTGCGTGGTGCTGATCGGGCGGGGTTCGCCGCTCGGCGTGGTGAGCGCGCCGCCCGGATCGAGCTATCGCAACCTCGACGGCGGCGCCGGGGCAACCTTCTGGATCAAGCAGACCGCGACCGACGCGACCGGCTGGGTCGCGATCGCCTGAGGCAGCGCGAGAGGACATTCCCGAACCATGACGACGATACCGCAACTGCCCTCCGCCGCGAGCGTGGGGCCGACCGACCTGTTGCCGCTGTCGCAGAACGGCGTGCTCTATGCCGCGAGCGTGCAGCAGGTGACCGCCGGGCTGCAGCAGGAGATCAGCCTGCCGACCGGTGACCTGCTCGGGCGCAACAGCGCCGGGGCGGGAACGCCCGAAGCGGTGGCACCCGGCACCGGCCTTGCGCTCGGCGGCGGCACGCTTTCGGCGACCGGCACCGATCATCTCGGCTTTCCGGTGCTTGGCACGCTGTCGACCGCCGACGAGGTGGTGGTGAACGCGCAAGGGGCACCGGGACGGCTGCCGGTGACGGAGCTGCGGGGGCTGTTCTCCGCGGGTGCCGGCCTTGCGATCGACGCCAACGGCACGCTCAGCGTGACGGCCAGCGCGATCGCGGGGCCGACCGGACCGGCTGGGCCGGCCGGAGTGACCGGGCCCGCGGGTCCGGCGGGTCCGGCGGGTCCGACGGGGCAGGGACTCGCCGCGCCGGGAGCCACGAATTCGGCCAGCACCATCGGCACGGGCGACTTCGTCGCGATCTGGCAGAATGGCGCCAATGCCTGGGTGTCCTATGAAAAGCTGGTGGGCGGGCAGACGATCGACCAGCTGCCGGCGGCGGGACCGGCGGCGGATTCCGACCTGATGCTGGTCGCGCAGGGCGGCAACGCGCTGGCCAGCCAGAGCTTCGCGGCGATCTGGACCTATGTGGCGCAGAAGATTCCCACCATGCGGCGGCAGGTCGTCGAGCTGAACAGCAACACGGTGCTCGACGCGACGACGCACAACCAGCGGATTCTGGTGGTCAGCCAGCCGATTACCCTGACCGCCAATTTCACCAATATGGGCAGCGGCTTCACCTGCCGGGTGATCAACCTCGCCTCGGGGCCGGTGAAGATGGGCACCGGCATCACCTCGGGCACCGGGGTCGGCGCGTTGCCGCCGGGCACCGCGGCGGAACTGACGGCGCTGACCTATTCCGGCGGGTCGCTGGTGTGGTGGGATGGTATCGCGATGCCGACGCCGACGATCACGGTGAACGCCCCGGGTACTCCGCTCGCGAATGCCGCGTTCACGGTGAGCGGTGACCTGTTCGACGAGACGCCCACGGCGCTCGATTATTCGACCGACGCGACGACCTGGACGGCCGCGGCTGCGCCGACGATCGGCGCGGGATCCTACTCGTTCCAGATGCCGGGACTGCCGGCGGGCACCTACACGATCGCGGTGCGCGACCATAATGCGACCGGCGTGGTCGGCCGAAGCGCGCCGTTCAGCGTGGTCGCCGCGGCGGTTTCGCTCGGGATCGTGCCGGCCAGCGCCACGGCTGGCGGCAATATCGCGGTGAGCGGCACCGTGGCCCCGGCGGGGGCGGCGGTGCAGGTGGGGCTTTCGGCGAGCGCGACCACGCCCCCGGCAAGCTTCGTTGCCGCGACGGTGAGTGGCGGCACCTGGTCGGCCACGCTGCCGGCGGGCAGTGCGGCGGGAACCGCCTATCTCTGGGCCGAACAGACGGCGGATACGGCGGTGACGGCGGTTTCGGGCGCGATCGCGGTGACGGCCGCGACGCCCTCGGTGACCTATACGGTCAACCAGCCGGCGACCACCTCGGTCGCCGCCGGGTCGGGCACGCTGGCGCTGAACGGCGGCATCAGCCCGGCGCAGGCGATCGCGACTCAGGTGGCGTTCTCGACCTCGGGCACCACGCCGCCATCCAGCGGTTGGCAGGCGGCCTCGATCATCGACAACAATGGGCTCTGGGCGGTCTACGCCACGATTCCGGCAACGGCGGGGGCCTATTACGTGTGGGTCGAGACCGCGACGGGGCAGGCGGCGGTGGTGTCCGGCTTCACGATCACGGTGACCTGAGCATGAACCTGATTTCGGTACGCCCGGCCGCGCCGCTGCGGAACGGAACGGGGCGGCTGTTCGCGCGCGCCCAGACGGCGGATTCGGTGCCGGCGGGGAGCGCCTTCGCCGGCCCGACGCCGGCCTCGGTCAGCGGGCTGGCCGGCTGGTGGGATGCCGGCGCGCTTGGCGCCGTGCTGGATGCCAATGGCAATCCGCTCGTCGCGTGGAATGCGCCGGCGGCGGCGCTGGCCGACAAGTCCGGCAACGGGGCGACGCTCCTGCCGTTTCACATCGCGGCGGATACCGCGCCGGCGACGATGATGGCTGTGCCGCGGGTCAACGGGTTTCTCGGCGCGGCAGGCAGTCCGGACCCGGCCATCGCGCAGTACGGGCCGACGCTCGATCCGGACTGGGGATTGTCGCTCGCGCGGTTCGACCTCGGCAGCGGGGCGGCGTGGACGCTCTATCTCGTCTGGACCCGGCCGAACTGGCGGCAGGGCACGATCGAGGTCGACAATGCGCCGATCCCGCTGATCCATGCGATGGCGACGGGAACCACCATCATCGAGGCCGGCGGGCCGGGTGGCGGCGGGCTGACGCTGTTTCCCGGCACGGCGGCGAGCCGCGGCATCACCGCGACGATCGAACGGCGGCACACCCATGCGCTGATCCTGCGCAACACGCCGGGGACGGGCGTGGATGTGTGGCTGGACGGCGCGCAGGTGGCGAGCGGCGTCGCAAATCCGTTGCCGGCGTCGGCGGCGGGCAATGTGCTGCTGTTCCACGACAATACGGTGCAGGGCTCGGCGCAGTGCTGGTTTCACGAGGCGGCGTGCTGGACCCGGGCGCTGGATGCCGTGGAGGTCACGACCCTGGTGGCCGCACAGGGGCGGTGGGTGCTGGGGGCGCGGCGGGGCGTCAACCTTCTGGTGATGGGCCAGTCGAACGCCGAGTGGTTCGTGCAGGCGGGCGGGGCGCTGGCGCTGGCGCAGGGCGTGGCGTGGTATCTGGGCGCGGCCGCCTGGGCGGCGACGTCGCTGCCGGCGGGGAATGTCGTCAGCCCGGCGCGGTATTCCATGATTGCGGGGCATCCGGTGTCCAACTCCTCGCCGCCGCTGTTCCCGCCCGGGGCGGCGAACGGCACGTTCCTGACCAATCCTGGCGACGGGTCTTCACCCGCGACCTGGGCGCTGGGGCCCGACGGGCAGGCGCTTTCGGCCTATCTGACCGGCTCGCAGGCATTGGTCCCGGCGGTGGACGAGGCCGATATCGCCTTCCTGCTCTGGCCGTGGAGCGAGCAGGACAGCACGATGCCCTATGCGAACAAGACGCTTTACAAGGAGAGTGTCAGCCGGCTTGCGGCGCTGACGCGGCAGATGCTGGGGCGAAGCGCCGCCTCGCTGCCGCTGCTGCTCTGGAGCGCCATCCCCTACGAGACCGATCAGGGTGTGCAGATGGTGCGCGAGAGCGTGCTCGACCTGTCGCTCGACCCGGCCGGGAACGCCGTGATCTTCGTGGCGCAGACGGCGGATTCCAATCCGCTGAACGCGACCTGGGACCCGGCAACCGGCCTGTTTTCCGGTGGCGATCCGCAGCATCGGGACCAGCCGGACCTGCTGCGTTATGGCCGGATCGGCGCCCATGCGGCGGCCCGGGCGGCGCTGGCGATGGGGCTTTCGGACTCCATTCCGGCGGCTGCCGTGCCGGCAAGCGGCCTGCCGGTCGCGGGCGGACCGTCGATCACGCATGCGTATCAGGCGGCGCCAGACCAGGTGGTCGTGACCATCCGGCACGACGCCGGCACCGATCTGCGGGTGAACCTGCAGGCGGCAAACGGGGCGGGGTTCGCGGTGATGGACGGTGGCACGGTGGCGAACCCGGGGCCGATGATTCCGGCCACCGCCGCCTCGCGCGTCGATGCGACGCATGTGGCGGTGACGCTGCAGCGCGCGCCGGTAAGCCCGGCGGCGTCGTGCCTGCTCTACTATCCCTATGGCAGCACACAGATCGGCCGGGGCGATGCGGTGACGGACAATCTCTCGAGCCTCGCGCCGCCGGCCGGATGGTCGATGGCGGCGGATCTGGGAGCGGCTTTTGCAATCGACATGCCGCTGCAGGCGACCGCCTACGGCGTCCCGCTTTCGACGACGCCGGGGTAAGCGCCATGGGAGAGGATACGGTCACGTTCCTGCGGGACGCTCTGGGCGACCTGCGCTCGGAGGTTGGCCTGTTGCAGGCGGAGATCGCCTCGGCGCGGCGCGATATTGCCGCGATCGAGGCAAGGCACCTCGCGCTGGAGGCCTGGCGCAACCGCTTCGAGTTGCAGGTGGCGGGCACGCAGGAGCGGTTCATCGACAAGTCCGACGAACTCGTCGACGCGTTCGCGCGGTTCCGCTCGGAGCTGGCGCAGTTCCGTGGCGAACAGTCGGGCAGTCATCGGGTGATCATGGTGGTGATCGGCGTGATTTCGGCGGTGATCGGCAGCGTTGCCGATCACTGGCTGCGTTTCGTCGGATGACAATGGAGGGGATCTGATGCGTCGCTTTCTCCACGAGATAGTCTCGGATGCCGCCGGGCGGTCGGACGGGATGGCCCTGCTCTCGGTGCTGGGCGTGCTCAGCTACATCTGCCTCGGCGTCTTCGCCGTGGTGGTGCGTGGCCAGCTCTTTGCGCCCGAGGCCTATGGGATGGGGCTTGGCTCCGCGATCGCCGCGGGGGCGTTTGGCATGGGTCTGAAGGCCCGGTTCGGGGGCAATGCGCGATGCCAGCCGTGATCCTTCCGCTGCTGAGCCGGTTCGCGCCATGGATCCTGGGTGTGGTGCTGCTCGCCGGTCTGCTGCTCTATGGCTGGCACCTCGAGGCTGCGCTGCGGGCGGCGCGGGCCGAGGTGCGGGGCGGGCAGGGGACGATCGCGCGGCTGATGGCGACGAATTCCGAGAACCGCGCCGAACTCGCGCGGCTGACCGCCGATGAGACGGCCTGGCAAACGGCGCTGACCACCGCTGCGGCGGCGGATGCGCACGGCGTTGCGCTCTCGCAGCGGATTCTGACGGCGGTGGCGGCAGCGCCGCCGACACAGGATGGCGCGGTGGCTCCGGTGCTGGCCGGCGCACTCTCGCAGCTTGCGGCGGCGCAGGGCGGGAGGGCGAAACCATGACCGCGCGGGGTCTCATGCTGGCGGTGGTGCTGCTTGCGGGATGCGCGGCGCCGCCGCCGCAGGTCGTCACCCGGATCCGGGTCGTCGAGCCGCGGATTCCGCCATCGCTGCTTGCATGCCCGCCGGCCCCGGCCGTGCCGCTTGTACAACGGCAATCGCAGGTGGCGACCTATGTCGCGGAATTATGGGAGGCGGGCGAGATCTGCCGGAACCATCTGGCGGCGGTGGCCGGCGCGTTGCGACCACATCCCGTGCCGCCGGTTGTCACCCATCAATCGTTGGTCAGGAAGGTCTTGCGATAGCGGATCTGGTCGCGTTGCTGCTGGGTGAGCGGGCCGCGCAGCGCCGAGCCGCGACCCGACAGGGACGGATTGGTCATGAAATATTCATGCGCCGAAACGGGCGGATCGCCCGGCAGGACCCTCGTCCAGACGCCATCGGGTCCGAGCGTCCAGGAGTCGACATCGTCGCGCAGGTCGACGGCCATGATCTGGTCGAGCACCTGGGCGTGGACGGTGGGGTTGTGGATCGGCACGAAGGTTTCCACCCGCCAGTCCATGTTGCGGGCCATCCAGTCCGCGCTGGAGATGAAGACCTTGTTCTCGCGGTCGGGCATCCGCGCGCCGTTGGCGAAGACGGCGATCCGCGCATGCTCGAGGAAGCGGCCGATGATCGACTTGACGCGGATGTTTTCGGAAAGGCCGGGCACGCCGGGGCGAAGGCAGCAGATGCCGCGCACCACGCAGGAAACCGGGACGCCGGCGGCCGAGGCGCGGTAGAGATGGTCGATCAGCCGCTCGTCGACCAGCGAATTCAGCTTGAGCCAGATGCCCGACGGGCGGCCGGCGCGCGCCGCCTCGATCTCGGCGTCGATCAGCGCGGCGATGACGCGGCGGGTCGTGATCGG
>JAEHJW020009454.1_pt1 | contig 26186 bp, 26 predicted proteins | sample 9271431 | NCBI WGS metagenome assembly JAEHJW02 | reverse complement strand
GCCGATGCACCCTTGTACCCAACCATGAAGAATTGGGGGTTCACACCGAGGTTCGCGCTGTACGGGTCAACGTACACCTTGAACTTACCGTTCAGCACACCTGCGAAGGTGGTCGAAGCTTCGTCCACGTTCAGGTTGGTATCGAGAGCCGGAGCATAGTCTAGAACGCCAGCCATCGCAAGAGCGGAGGCTACGTCAGACGAGCACAGGATCCAGTTACCACGTCCACGACGGGTTTGTTGGGCGATGACGTTGGCTTCACGTTCGATCTGGAACATCATACCCTTGAACTTTTCCACGCTCCAACGACCGTTCGAGTCAACGTCGAGGTCGAAGGTACCCGGGGTAGCAACTTGGTTCAGCGAACCAGTGCGAGCCGTGGTGTACATGGAACGAACAACTTCACGGTTGATTTCAGCGATGATTTCAGCCGACAGAATGTTGCTCAGTTCGGCTTCCGCGTCAAGACCGTGAATTGCCTTCATGTCTTGCGCCAGTTCCACCGAGTATTCAGCCTTCAAAGCACGAGTTACCGCAGTAACCGTAGTCTTTTCGATGCTGAATGCCATTTGGTTCAGAGTTCCGCCACCAGTCGAACCCACTGCTTCACCTTGCGCGGTCGTTTGACCGGTGATTACGGTATAGCCCGAAACTGCAGGGTTGGTACCCGATTGGGAGGTCCCGAGGTCAGCCGAGAAGCCGGAATCAGCTTCGTTGTACAGAGCTTCGGTACCGTTTTGGGCAGTGTAACGCGACTTCATCGCGAACACCAAACCGGTCGGTTGGGTCATCGGTTGCACACCGCAGATATCGTATGCAATGAGTTGAGGCATTGCACGGCGAACCAGCGAGATAAGAACCGGGTCGAACTTAGCAACCCCACCCGAATCCGGGAAGGAGCCGTCCGAGTTTGCCGGGGCAGCTTCCGCTAGGGTCTGAGCAGCCTTGCGCATTTCTTGCACTTGGTTTTCCAGAACCACAGCGGTCACTTCGGCGCGATACTTGTCCTTGATCGGGGGCATATCCTTGTGTTCCAGGATAGGCTTCCACTTCTTCACAAGGGCTGCGCGATCTACAGCTTGAGTAGTCATTTTAGTAATTTTCCTTTTATGACTTGAGGGATTGAAACAATTAACGCCGGATCAGTTGGTTAATAGCGGAGACAGCGCTTTGCACTTCCTCGCTGATAACCCCACCGTCACCCGAGCCCTTCACCGGATCTACCGGAGCCGAACCACGGCGAGTGGTGTGCTTGGAGAAGTAGCTTTCCTTGAGTACCTTGACCTTCGAGGTGAAAGTCTTGGCATCGGTGAACTCTACACCTTCAACCAACGATGCCAGCTTTTCAGCTTGCGATTGGGTTAGACCTTCCGAGGCTTCGCGAACGATTTCCTTGCGGGTTAGATCCGCAATGGTCCGGCGCGCAGCGACCAGTTGATCCGTGGTTTCGTTGAGCTTGGCGACAGCCTTACGGGTCTTCGCCTTCAACGAGCGAACTACGTCTACCTTTTCTTCCGGCAGTTCGATGTGATGTTGTTCAAACACCGCCTTCAAACCGCGCACGAAGCTTTCGGTGACTTGCGCACGCATACCACTTTCCAGGGCAATTTCATTTTGTTTCATCCAAGCCTCAGCTACAACACCGAGGTATCCATCAAGCTTATCCACTAGCCCATTTACTTCCTCACGCAACTTGCGCGAGAAAACCTTCGTGTAGTGTTCCTTCAGTTGTCCCGAAAGAACCTTCACGTTTTCCTTCACGGCGGCTTCGAAAATCGTAGCAGCGCGTGACTTGAAATCTTCAGTCAGCGTTTCGTTACCGAACAGCGCCTTCAGGTGATCTTCATTCACATGAACATCGTAGCCCGGAGGACGATCCCCAGCGGGGCGTTCGTTGTTACGGTAGTTGCGCTTGATGCGGTCGTTTTCTTCCGCAGCGCCCGCGTCTTCTTCGGCACCTTGACCAAGGGTTTCCTTGGCAATGTCGTTGAACTTGGTCTTGTTACCGTCTTCGTCGTCGTGCTGGTTGTCGGTTTCGTCGTAAGTGCCGTTGGCGCGGATGCGACGGTTTTGTTGTTCCGGAGTTTCGCCCTTACCACGGTTGTCCGGGATGGCTTCCTCGTTCACTCCATCATCATCATCGTCATCGTCATCATCATCATCATCGTCATCGTCATCGTCGCGAGTCATGTTGTTGCGTTCTTCCTTACGGACACGCTTCTTACCTTCGCGCACGGCGTTGTTCTTGTCGCCATCTTCACCATCATCCGGAGTAGCGCCGTCTGCGTCCTCGTCGTCATCGAGTTCACCTTCTTCGTCGTCCAGATCCAGGTCTACATCCTCGGTGGTAATACCACGCAGGATCTTTTCCATTTCTTCTCGATTAGCCAATCCGCCTTCTCCGTCTTTAACAATGGAGTCCTCGACTCCCTCTTGGTAAGCTGCACGCATAATCTCGGGGTCACTCATACCCTTCAATTCCTCGTCCCCGTATCCTTCATGAAGCTTGATGCCTTCGTCTAGGTCGTCCTTCGGAGGACCGTCCTCGTCGTCATCTTTGTCTTCATCTTCGTCGTCATCTCCATCGCCCTTTTCTTCCTTGCGAACTTGGAGATTGTTTACATCATCGACAGGCATACCGTCTTCGCCGGTAGCTCCATCATCGTCGTCGTTGAGGTCGTTTTCAACTTCTTCTTCGACTTCTTGTTGTTCGTCGTCCTCGTCTTTTTCACCCGAGGTGTTTCCAAACTTGTTCTTACCCGATTGACGGTCGCGCACTTCATCGCTAGCCCGCTTGGCATCAGCTTCGTCACGAGCCTCATCGTCGTTTTCCGATCCTGCGCCCTTGGCGGGGATCTTAGTTTCCACTTCGTCGTCAGCTTCTTCGGTCAGGACGCGAAGCAGAGAATCGGTGAAAGACTTTTGAGGATTTGCACTCATTAGGATTACTCCATTAAGGATCTAGCGTGTACACTTACGCATTCGTCCAAATAGTTAGAAACGTGATACTTTTCGTTTTGGTTACAGTCTTCCCACCGGCAAAATCCCGGCACAAACAGGTTCTAGGTTGAGAATAGCTGTTTGTCCTTGGATAGCGATGTAGTATCGAATGCCGTCCACACCGCCACTTACCACCAGAGTTGCATACGTCCCCGCAGGTAACACGGTTCCGTTGGCTAGTTGTAAATCCGTGCTCCCTATAGTAGGACCACTTACTACCATCGTGGCGGCGTTCAAATCGCGCCCATTCAGGGGGGTGATTTCCTCTAGGGTAACTCCTGTGAGAAGGACGCCCGTAGGAAGCCCCGGACCAAAGTTAAACACCAAGGTCACATTTTGTGTAGGGTATTTGGGGCGGAAGGACGGGACGGTACTCATCGGAGGAAAGTTACCACGTTAGGGGCATTAGAAGGAGCGCTTACCACGCGATCTTCATATGGGTCGGCAGTTACGAGCCAAACTTCATTATTAGGTAGTGAAACCACATAATAAGTCGGGAAGTTATGTAGGAGGGTAGTTAAAAGTTCTACCGTTACTTCTACTTCGGAGTAGCCCGTGCTTTGGGCTTCTAGGAGCAGTAAGGATTGGAGAGCGGCTTGGAGAGTGGAGGGATTCTCGGACTCTGACGCCATCTTCAGCGCCTGCGCGAGCGCGCCCGAGACTGTGGTATACCCTACCGTCTTCCCGCTCATCAACAAGCTTAGATCCAGCTTCGTGGCTAGGAGCTTGCTTCCCCCGTTGATAGCACTGAGAATTTCAAGTATTACCCCGAAGCCCATCTGGGCAGAAAGGGCGGAAGCCCCGTCCAGCCCCGACACCATCTTTGCCAATTGGTCTAGGCGAGTCGCCTGTTCGACGCTGATGCCCTCGGCGCGCGCCGCCACGAGCAACAGATTCACCAATGAAGCTGATTCTATGGACTTCCCGGTGAGGGAAGATTGGATGTAGGCGTGTTGGGTAATGGCAGAAGCTAGAAGCGCACTTGCCACGACACCGCTGTTGAGCGGGGCGTTCTGGTGAAGGGAGGTTAGGAGAAGGGAGGTCCCCTCAGCCGAAGACAACATTCCCAGAACAAACTTAGCGCTAGCGCTAAGCAGTGCTTCCCCGGTGGCGTTGGAGTGGAGGAAGAAAAATTGTTGGAGGGTAGCAGCTACCGAGCTAGACCCTTCCTGCTCCGATAGAAGGGAGAGGGCTTGGTGTAGGGAGTTGACGGTAAAGGTGGAGCTTCCGCGTAGCGCCGAGTATAGGAAGAACCCAAACACCAGCGTAGAGGCTTCTAGGGTGGAGCTTCCCGCTAGCTTCGATACTAGCGCGAGTGTCTGTGCTAGGGCTCCTTGCGCGTTGCTAGAGCCAACAGCAGAAGACGCGAGGAAGGCGTCTTGAAGCAGGGAGGCTACGGTTACGGAGTTTCCGGTTTCTTTTGACGCGAGGGAGAGTAGCTGGTAAAGCGCCGAGGTTTCTACCCCTACACCCCTCATAGTGGAAGACAGAGCGGCAAGTTGGGATATGGCGGATCCGCGCAGCAGCGAATTACCATCCATCGCAGCAACCATCTCGGTCAGTTGCGACAAAGATCCCTCTAAGGTCCCGTTCCCTAGAGCAGTAGAAAGAAGGGAGACTTGTTGATGCAGGGAGGCGGACTCGGAGCTATAACCGTTAGCGTGTGAAAGAAGCGCTAGAAGTTGATACAAAGAGTTGGCGCTTTGAACCGAAGTCCCTAGAATCTTTACCAATCCTAGCGGGAAAGAAGACGCGCCGCCCGAACCGAAGAACAGCCTGCGCTGCCTGCGGAAAATCTGCCAGGGGTTGGCGTAGATCGCGCGCGCCTCACCCGCACTGACCGCTCGGGTGTAAACACGAAAATCACTAATGTTTCCGCCAAACCACTCCGCGCTTTGGCCCATTTGGCCAATGTAAATCTCGTGGTTTGCGTCCCATAGCAAAGGCGTTCCGCTGTACGTGTTGAGACCTAAAGGCTCTCCGTTGAAATACAGTTGCACTCCCGTGGGCGTTGCCACGAGGCAATAGTGGCCCCACACGCCGACTTGCGCGGACGTTACCCACTGCGGGTTTGCCAGAAAGGTCGTCCCATTTCCAAGATCACATGCAACAGTTCCGTTCCCGTTGCCATTGATCTTGAAATCGGTCCCGTACTCACTAGGATTGCGCGTTCCGAAAAACGATTGGCGCACCGACAGGCTTGTTAACGGGCGAGCCCAGAACGCAACAGACCAATTCCCTGAGACGGTTGCTGGATAGACTGGCGCAACTGCGGCGTTGAGGTACTGGTTGGTGCCGTTGAAAAGAGCCGCCCGCCTACCGGCTGTTGGCTGGATGGTCGGACCGTTGTAGACAATCTGCGCATTCGGCAGTCCTGCTACATTCTCGAAACCTTCAATAAACGGCCACGCGGCGATGAGCCCCGTAGCCTGCGGACTTGCTTGATTCAGTCGCGCGCTCGGCGGCTGAATGACATCCGATCCAGGCAGGATCAGCGACGTAGTGCTTGTCGTCGCGGCGGGCGACGACACAAAAAACAGCCTGCGCTGCTTGCGGAAAATCTGCCAGGGGTTGGCGGAAAGAGATTTTATTTCCGCAGGAGAAAGCAATCGGTTGTAAAACCCGGCGATATGCAGTTTGTCGCTGTCTGCGGACCAGTACCCGTTCTGCCCCGCGCCTATGACTATGGTGTTGGCCGCAACAACAAAAGCGTTTGAATCGGCTGTGCTTGCGACCTGCACACCATTTCGGTAAAGCGTAAGAAACCCACCACCGAAGGTCATAACGAAAAAGACCGGCTTACCCCCTACGTTCCAAGCAGTCGGGTCAACTGCTGCCGTAAAGCCATTCGCTGCTGTCCACGCGCACGCCCGCATGTGAGGCGGGCTGCTGGGGTCAGTCTTGAACGCGATTCCGTATCCCGTGGTCGTGTTCCCTACGACGCCGACGGAAAGCACCTGGTCGAATGTTTGCGTGCCCCCGGGAGTGGCAAGCATAAACAGGCTGACTTCGCTTCCCGTTATTTCACAATCATATTGATCGTAAAGATTTGTTGTGGGGGCCAACTGAGTTACCGAGCCGAGCGGTGTGTAAGATTTACCAAGTTGGCTGACTGTTGGCGGCGCGCCATTAAGGGCGTTATGCTTTGTACCGCCATTCAACAAAAAACCTAGCCCCCGCGTCAGGGGGTTTGCCCAATCAATCTCAGGCGCGGACTGCGGCTGCTTGTTAAACCGCGCCGGCAGGATCAACTGCGACATTACAGCCCCAGCGAGAAGTCAACCTCTTGCGTGCCGGTCGCGGTGAAGGAGAGCGAGCCGATCCAGATGCCGGACGCGCCTGCTGTTGGCCACACACCGGCTCCACTATCATCGTAAAACTGGAGATAGAAGTCAATGGTCCCGTTAGGTGTCGCGGTGCTTATGGAAGCGGAGGCGTGTAAATCACCACCCATCACAAAATTTGTACCAGGAGTGGGGTTTTGCGTAGAGCCTGCTAACGTAGCCCCCGCCGCCAAAGATGCCCCGCCAGTCAAAATCGGAGTCATAGTGGTAGGAGCAGAGCCCGCACCGTTGGATAGTGCAGCTTGTCCAATACGCGCGTTAACAGATACACTATCACCCGCAGCAAGAGCTACGCCAGTGTTGTTAACGGCTACGATACGCCAAATACTGAAAATCATGGATTAACTTCCTAGTGCGTCTTGAACGTCTTGCCAAAGTATAACCGTCCCACTTCCAAATAGAACTTCTGCTCGACTTCCGATTTTGGTAGTGATGGAGGAAACTTGGGCAGCGGTCGCAATTCCGTCGCTAATCCCATTATCCATCATAGGGAGGATGGACGAGACTGCGATGGTAGGATCTGCGGCTTGGAGGGTTTGGAATCGTTGTTGCCACTTTGTTACTGTAGCTGCCGGAATGGCAGTGCCACTAACAGTTTGGCTAGTTGAAAGCTGATCTAACCAAGGGACGATTTGTAGTAGCAACGACCCTTTGGTTATGGTGCTTAGTTGAATGATGGCTGCGCCGGGTCCGGTAGTTGCATTAAGCATACCCGCTAGCGCTACGTTTGATATACCAACATAAGAACTATAACCGACCTTTAAAGGGTCGGTTAGGATTTCGTTCTTAAGGGTAGTAAGTTGAGAGGTGTTAAGCGTCATATTAAACTACCTCCGATTACAGTTCGGTTACACTCAGCGATCCAGCAGCCAAGCTAGGCGTTACCCCACTACCGACGCTGACAGGAGAAGTTAGGCTACCAATGTGGTAGACGTTCCCCGCAGTCAAAGCGTCAGCAGTAAACGTAGCCCATACAACCGCAGGGCTCGCCGCCCACGCCGCGCTAGAGGTAGGGAAGGTGATAGCGTTGTTGTTGCTGATTTGGCCCGTGGTGCCGCTAGAAACGGCGGTAGTTCCCGCGCCCTGCGTACCCGACCAGTTAGCCAAAGAAGACGCCACACTCACACGAGCATAAGCCCCCCCGCTAGCTTCCACGAACGAGCTACCCACTGCTTTCAAGTTGGTAGTTTGTTCAGTGAGAACCGCCGTACCGTCCGTAATCGCTTCGCCTACTGCACCCGTGTAGGTGGTAGGTTGGGTAGCAGCGGTAGTACCGGCAGTCGTTACAAGGTACAGGTGATACAAGCCGTCGCCGCCGTTGGCAGTGGAGTTTTGCACCACGACCAATTGGTTCAGGGTGTAAGCGGTGGAAGCGGCACGAATACCACCCCCCGCTACCAACAGCCCCACATAAAGGGGAGATGCCGGCGCAAAGGTTTGGGCGCGGTACAGGAAGTCGTCCAGTTTGTTTTGAAGGTAGTTTGATTTTCCGAACATGATTAGTCCTTGAATGTCGTCGCTCGCTTAGAGTTGAATTTGGGTTAGAAAATGTTGGAACTCTTTCAAGGCTTGTTCCTGAAGTCGCCGTGAGGGGGTTTTCTTGATACGGGCGCGGGCGGCTTCCGCTGCGGCTACGGTGAACTTACCGTCCACGATAACCCATTCCTTCCCCTCCATCACCGATTCCACGTAGGCATCCGGTGCGCTGGGGTCGGCTACAATGTCGCCGGCAGTGCAGATCACAAAGTCAGGTTGCACCACCGAAGCGCCGTCTTCTTCCGATAGGCTTCCCACACCGCGAGAAGACACTCCCAGCGATCCACCAGTGTCCATAAGACCCCGAGCGATATTTCCCATGGGGGTGTCAGCGATACGAGCCTTCCCTACCCAGTTCTTCCCTTCTTTGCGAAGGTCTACGATACGGTGAGAAACACGGTCGAGGTTGATGTTCGGGGTATCGGGGTGCCCTAGTTCGCCCCAGGCACGGTTGGTCGCAACGGCGCTTTGGATGTAGTCGTTGACCTTCTCATCCAACAACCCCTCGGGGTAAATGCGCCCGTTGCGATTCTTGATACCGCCCTGGAGGAAGATGCCTTCGATGAAGTAGTTCTTCTTCCCGTCTTTGTCCTCAACGATCACGCGAGATTCGTTGATCAGTTCCTTAAGGAGTCTCATTTTAGCCGTGACCCACTTGAGTAAAGTCATTCAGCGAAGTGTATCCGCTTTGCTTGCTTAGCGACAGGTAGAGCGTCCCGTAGGTGGTAATGTCTACCGTGAAGTCGCCGCTATTGGAGTCGGAGTCGGCGATGAAGTTTTGAGCCTGCTCAATCACCCCGTTCCCGTTCAACGACTCCACTAGGTTCGCTTCCGCGCTGCCGCCGCGATAGATGTTGATGGAACCGCTGCCATTCACACTCCAAGTCATCCCTCGGATGTTTAGAGTGGGAGCAACGGCAGTTTCCGTAGCAAGGGTGAACCCCGATAGCGGCAGAGAAGTGGAGGTGTTAGCGTTCAGCGAGTCGGCGACGAGCTTAACCACCACTTCCGTGTGAGTGTTCTTGACAATGAAAATCTTTGCAGCAGCCATTAGCTAACCTTTATATGTATCGAACCAGTTCACCCAAAGAGCGGGGAACTACATTCTCAGCTATCAATGTATTTAGCGTTCCTTCGCTTATCGACACTTTCTCACCGCTTTCGAGTACAAACTGAAACTTCTGAAAGGGATTTGTATTCGTACTACGGCGCAACTCCACAGTAAGACGATTAGTGGAAAGTTCTTCATTTAGCGCCTCGTCCATCGCGATGGTTACATCCCCGTCGCTCATAGTGACAGAGTTGACGTTCTCACTAACGATCTTACCCACAATGCCCCTTACGCTTTGTTGTAGGAGGCTCTTGCGGGAACGCGTCTCATAATGAAGAGTTTCAGCCAATTGTTCGGCTGAACGGAAACGACGACGCGGCTTACCATCAATGTAAACCTTGCCGTCGATTTCCTGAATGACGGATTGACCGTAGTGTATGAGTTTCATTACTTCTGATTAAACATCATTTGCGCCACTTCACGCTGCTTGTTTTGAAGCAACGGGACTAGCTTTTCGCGGATAGCCTTATCGAAGGCGGTGTGCATGGATTCGACGTTTCCGGCTCGGGCGCTAGAAAGGAAGGTTTTGAGGTGTTGGCGTAGAGTGCTCATGGTGTTGCGTCCTGTGGTTAAAATTTGAGTTCATTACCGATATCTTTGGATGATTTGGTGCTACTCTTCTCGTCTTCATCCTCATCGTCGTCTTCGTCGCCCAACGGATTACCGTCCGGGCCATTACCGGCTTGCATTTGGTTCAAGGCGTCGGCGTTAGCCGCGTCCCGTTCCGGATTCAACGGAGCAAAGGGATTGTCGCTCCCTCCTGCGGCTCCGCCTTCTGCTCCAGCGCCGGCTTGTTGGAACTGGGCTATCTCGTCGCGCTCGGCGTCGATTTGGTCCTTCATCTCAGCGATTTCTTCATCCGTCATGCGGAGGATCTGGCGGCGGACGAATTCGAGGCTGAAATACTTGCCGATGTACTGATCAAGATGACCAACCATATCGAGGCGTTGTTGAAGGATTTCGTTGTCCTTGAACTCGGCAAAGTAGTTGTCCTTGCTGAATTGGAACTTGAGCTTAGGCTCGATATCGTCCCATTCCTCGGGCGTCACAATCCCCCGGGAGATACATTGCGCGCGCAGCGGTCCTACAAAGATAGACGAGAATCGCGAGCGCAGGCGGTCGATGAATTTGGCAAACTTCAGTTCATCGCGGGTGATTTCCGAAGCCTTCCCCAAATTGAACCCAGTGGAGGCTTGGAGACGGTTTAGGGGGATGTTAAGGGAGCGGTAGAGCTTTTCCTTGAAGTATTGAACGTCATCGATGCTTTGGTTTGCAGTGCCCCCCTGTAGAGTGCTGACTTCGGTTCCCCGGCTCCCCTCGCGTCGAGGTAGCCAGAAGTCCTCGATCATGCTAAGGTTACGTCGGTCGTCACGAACTTCCCCGGTAACTGCATCGTAGGTGATCTTGTTACGGTACCGGTTCATAATCTCCGACACGTACTGCTCCGCCTTTATACGCGGCAGATTACCCACATCGATATAGAACATGCGACGCTCGGGAGCGCGGCTCAACCGATAGATCAACATGGCGTCTTCGAGCATCTTCAGTTGGTTAGCCGGCTTGATGGCTTTGTGAAGATGGCTAAAGACGAGCCCAGTATCCGGGTCCATAACGCCGGAGTTGGCGTAGGCGATAGAGTCTACCGCTAGTTTCAAACCCGAAGCGGCAGCTTCGGTAATGCCTTCGGGGTTGTAGACGTAATATTCGTCAATCACTTCCAAACCCATAGCGGCAGTTCCGCCTGCTACGGGCTCGGCTTTGACTTCCTTGACGCGCCGGATTTTGTGAGGATCGATGTATCGAAGTTCGTGAATCCCGAGCTTCGTGTCCTCGTGGAGAATGATCTGGTAGTATAGACGTCCGTCGATATACCAGCGTTCGAAGATTGCCTCTCCACGTTCATTGAAGCCCATCGCGTCAACGACTTCGTTGAAGGCTTCGATGATCTTCTTCTTGATGTTCTCGGAAACGTCCTCCACCTTATCCATATTCAACTGGATGGCCACGTCGTGGGAGTCGTGGGAGATGGTTTCGGAGGTAACGTCCTTGATGGCGGTGTCTACTTCGGGGTAGACCGAGATTTCCCGATAGCGATTGATAAGGTCATTCTCATTTCGAATTACCCCACCAATGTCGATAGTAGAGTTGTAGAAGCCAGATCCCCCGGCACCTACCATCTGTAGCGCACCGTCCTCGTGACTGGGTGCTACAACCGACAGCATCGGCTTTTCGTTGTCTTTCGCGGGACGCTTGATTTCGAAGCCGAAGATTTTCATTGGGTCTATACCTTTATGAAGAAAAAAGGGGTTGTTTCCAACCCCTTATAAACCACCATCGTTGTTATAAGTTCTTCAGTGGTGCTCAGATTAGATCGGAAGGTTGGCGCTGATGTTGACTTGCACCGACGCACCAGCCGGGATCTGAGGATTGGTAAAGTAGTTATAAGTGAAGTTAACATCGAACGCTTCGATGTTATTGGCAGCTTCGAACGATAGACGGATTTCACCCACTTCGGTCGGGAACGCATCTACAATATCGTAGTATTGCAGGATGTTTCCGCTACGGTCAAGTTGGTAAACCTGAAGCGTCATTTGGTAGTCGCCAGGGTTTTGCAGCCCTCCCAGGCTATCAGCTTGCTGAATGGTGTTTTGCCATTGTTCGAACGCGTTGCGAAGCAGGAAGCCGGTGTCGTTGTAGAACGTCACGCGCCAGTCGTCAAACTCACGCTCAGCACCTAGCTTCACCTCACGCCCCATAAAGGGCGCGCGCAGCGCGCGAAGCTTGGATGAGGGGATGGAAGCGGAGCTAGCTAGAAGCGGAATTTGGCGGCTTGCAAGAGCGCCAGTGCTCACAAAGGCGGGGAACGTCACACCAACCTGGAAGAGGTTGGGGCGAGCACCACCACCTACGAGAGCGGCTTTGAAATCGGAGATATTAGGCATGGTCCTTTAGGTTCCTGTCTTAGAAGCTTCCACCCACGTAGCTGAACGAAACCGAGGTTCCCACTGCTACGAAGTTCAGGGTAATACCGTTGATCGAACGAGCCGGCTTAACCAAAATGCTTCCCACAAACTGGTTGCTGTCTACAATGTCCGGAGTGTTGTTGGTGGAGTCGCAGATAACCCGGAAGTCATACACCCCACGACCACTCTTGATCGTTTGCAGGTAAGGGTTGGTAGCGTTACGGAAGTTTGCTTGGGTAATGTTGTCATTGAACTCGAACAAACTGTATTTAGCCATCTTGCCGATAGCCGTTTCCATAACGATGAACAGCCGGCGCACGTTAATGCGGTCGAATGCTCCGGTCTTGCCGTAGCCGGTCTTATCCCCGAACAGCATTACACCATCGCCCACGAAGTTAACCACCGGGTTAACCCCTACCGGGTAGATAATGTTGCGGTCTTGTTCCGAAGGATTGTAAGCCAAGGCGGTGCAATTCGCGATCTGACCGCGAATGTAACCAGCCGGGCTCCACCACGGCGCGTTGGTGTTGTCGGTACGAGCGCACAGACCTGCAATATCGCCGTTCAGCGCAACCCAACGGTACACCTTGTTGTACGGGTCGAGTTGGTACTTGTAGCCGGTATCGTAGAAACCGTAGCTTCCCACCTTACCGCTAGGCAGACCCGAACGCCACGTTACCACATCGGCAGCGGCGTTAATGTCGTTGTCGTTGATGATGTTGCCAGTGGAAGTGTTCAGCGCGGAAGCAAATGCCACCGCGTCACCACGAGCCGCAGCTAGGTTCACCACGTAGCTTGCCAGGGTCGGCGAAGCCGGTCCAGTGATAAGCAGGTTGACGGTGTAGAGGTCTTTGTTCGAGAACAGCGCCCATCCCAGTTCCAGTTGCCCATCTCCGCCAGTGTAGTCATCTACCCCACCGGTCAGAACCGCGTCCTCGGCAGCAGTGAGGTTGGAGTAGTTGGTGCCGGAGGTAGCCACGGTTCCCCAGTCGGGGTTGGTGCTGATAGGCGTTCCCATAACCCAGATGTACTGGCTTTGGGAATTGATGTAAGTCGGGTAGTAGCTAGCCGAACCGTCGCTTGAGACACCGTTGGATGCCTTGCTCAGGAATTCGTACTTTTCGAGCACGGTTCCCGCAACACCGGTAATCACACCGGTCACGTCATACACCACTACGTGAACTTCGTCGTTGGTAGCGCCTACCGAAGCGGCAAATTCCGAAGTTCCCGGAGCAGCCGAGAAGTACCCCTTGAAACTCCAAGTGGCGTAGGATGCCGAGTCAGCCATCGACACACCGATGTTGTTGCCGTAGCTTCCGACGTACCGAGCGGCGAATTGTCCGAAGATGTTCGTGTTCGATCCGCCGTAGGAGGCGAGGAACTTGTTGGTGTTGAGGATGTAAGCCCCGCCAGTAACCACAGTGGCAGTGGCGGTAGCTTGTGCTCCGCTAGCCGGTGCAGCAATCGTAACCGTAGGAGCAGCCGCGTAGCCGGCTCCCGGGTTGGTAATCACAACACCCGTAACCGCGCCACCGGAAATCGTAGCATACCCCGCAGCGGTAATTCCGCCCGAAGGAGCAGCCGAGAACGTCACCGCAGGCGCAGTAACGTACCCGCTGCCGGCGAGCGTGATGCTTACGGAGCTAACCGACCCAGAGGTAGTTTGAACGGCGTTTCGAGCGCCCGCACCTACCACGCGAACCACTTGGGCAGCGCCGGAGTATTGCAGGAAGTTCCAAATCGGGAAGAATCCAGCCCAGGTGTTGTTATCGGGAGGGAGGAAGATCGAGGTGAGCTTGTTTTGGCTGTCCACGGGAGTGGGAACCATTGCAGGTCCCCAGCGCAGGAACGCCACGCCAGCACCCACAGAAGAAGGAACAGACGGAATGTAACTCGTCAGATCAACTTCGTTGATGCGAATGCCGGGGGAAAGAAGATTGGTGGTCGCCATTAGCAAATTCTCCAGAGTTGGCCACGTCCAGAATGTTTAGTCAATCTAGTTAGGAAACGTCACTTTTCAAACAGCCTGTAGAACTGATTTGGATTATCGGCGTCGTACCAAACTTCCGTTTCAGTAACCATAGAGGGCGCGGGAGATTGGTCTTCCGTCCCCCTAATGATCATTCCAAAGGGGGTGAGGTTTTCTTCGATAGCTCGAAGCTGTTTAGCGTAGGTTTCCTTGCGCAGACTTTCGCTCCCGGAAGTTAGCTCCGCAAACCACGCAGTTTGACTTAACCAGCTAAACAGCACCAAAGTCATTACAAGGTCGTCGTGGGAGCCTTCTTCTGCGGCGTAGCTGTTCTTCTTTTCCACAAAGGTAGACAACTCCCGAATCATATCGGTGTCTTCGATGATAAGGCGGTCGTTCTCTACAAGCCCCTTTAGCTCCATACACCCCTTGCGCTTAACGATCTTGTCGGTGTTAACCCCATAGTACATTCGCCCGTCACCGAAGGGGACTTGTCCGCGTTTGGGGGAGCGAGCTACCATAACCACATTCTCATATTCAAGTTCGTTGAGAAGGATGGAAGCTACTTCCTCGGCTTTGTTGATTTCTACCAACACATACGCTTGGTTGTAGTACATCGCGGTCTTAAAGACCACGTTGGGGAGAACCGTGGGTAGGATTTCGTTGTCTCGGAACTTAGCTACCACCCTATACGGCGCGGAGGTAATGTCGATGACCGAGAAGGCGCTGTAGTCGTTAGACGTTCCCTGGGACGGGTCTACAACTAGCATATAGTTGTGCCCAGACTCTACTTCATGCAGCACGTCCACACCGCCGTCTAGTTTCATGATGGGGTCGTAGACTTGGAGCTTTTGGAGGGAGGATAGGGGTAGGAGGGTGAAGTTCGAGCCTTGGAACTCACATTCCACTTCAGCTTGGAAGCGGACGGGACCGAGAATCTTGAACTGCTCGTCGCGCCACTTTTGGTCGCGCCCCGGAATCTTGTACCACGGAATGAAGACGGGTTTGAAACCGTTAGTCCCGCGTTTTGCCCCATCCCAAAAGCGCCAGAAGTGGTTAAAGCCGAAGGGGGTAGAGGTAATGACGATCTTGGTTGTCTTACCGGAGGAAACCGTAGGGTAAACCGAAGCGAAGAAGTCGTCGGCTAGATTGTTAGGAACCAGAGCCATTTCATCCAGGTAAAGCAGGTTCACCGAACCCCCACGAATCCCCATCCGCGAAGTAGCTCCCGTAACCACTTTGCTCCCGTTCTCTAGCTCCACGTCCCCCTTGTTCCACGTCTTAATCCCGTGCTGCATCCAGAAGGGCAAGTTCTCATACATGAGTTGGTAACGCGAAAGGATATCGCGCGCCGTATCGGCGCGGTTAGCTAGAATGGCTGCTTTGTAGTTCTTGTTAAACAACGTGGCCCAAAGGATGTAAGCGGCAGAGGTAGTAGTCTTACCCAACTGCCGAGATGCCATCAGAATCGTCCACCGATTGTTATGAATGGTGTTGATGTACTCTTTGAATGGCTCATACATCTTAAACGGCACTAGACCGTTATCGACGTTGATGATTTTGCAATAGTTCTCGATAAAGTACAGCACGTCCTGAGCGCACTTGATGTACTCGGAGAACTGTTCTTTGGTGAACTTTTGAGCAACGCCGGTAGCCTTTAGGTTCGGATTGCCATTGTAGTAGCGAATCTCACCTGCGAATTCGGTATGCTCTACTGCGGTGTTCATATAGACTCGATCCAAGAATCGGTAATAACCGCGCCCGAACCGCTTCCTGTGGCAGTGGCTGTGTAGTCGGCTACCGGAAGGGGAGGCGGTGTGTCTGCGGAAGTATCGACGTGTGCGGGGTCGTTGATATAAACGTGAACCGTTTGAATGGTGCCTTGGAGAGACCCCCCGCCGTACAGCGATAGCTTGGCGGTGAAGCTTAGGGTCCAAGTTACCAATCGTCGATCATCCATCGACCCCTCGAACTCATCCACTGTGTTAACGGAGTTAAGGACGATGGGGACTTGTTGCGTTCCCCCCGAGCCCGAAGCGCCGCCGTTGATTGTAACGGTATAAGCCGGGGCAAACGCCGGGAGAATCTGCTCCACTATCTGCAATCCGTCTTCTTGGCTTTTGGAAAGGATGTAAAGGTTGATGTTTACGTTGTACGGAACCGGCGTAAAGGTGCTGTTAGGGGTACCTTGGACACGATTGAGAGGTTGAAGCTTGCGCGAGGCATCGTACCCCATTCCAGTCATTTCAAACGCCATGCGCGGCAGCGTAGCATACACCGTCGAGGCGTCTACGTCGGGTTGTTGCTGGATGCGTTGGACCCACTTCTCTTTGTTAGAGTAGGAAAGAGGTATGGCTACGGTTTGAGATACGCCGGAGCCGGCTCCCGTTCCGGTACGCACGATAGTAAGCCCGGTGAACAGGTTTCCAAATGCGACCAGGACGTTCTTGATAGTGGCGTTATAGAAAGGAGACTGTTGCATTACGGCTCATTAAAGGGATTCTGCGGGTTGAACACTTCCGTAGCTGCCAACTTATCGATATCGGCATTTTGTGCATTGTTAGCAGTGTTCCCGCTAGCCGATGGAGAAACCGTGGTATCGAACGTTTTAAGAGTTTCAAACCCGTCCACGTCACTGATACCGGTTTGGATGCGTTCGGAGGCGTAACTGAACAGTTGCACGTCGAGAGAGTACACGAACAAGTTGTTCAATTGGTAAAAGGGATTCTGATAGTTGACGTACTTGATTTCAAATAGCCCATCGCTCAGCGGGAACCAAATCAAGTCACCCTCGGCGGGGCGAGTGGGGAGGGCGGTGGTACCAGTGTTCCCTACCAATTCAGTCCAACGACGCCGACTAATCACGAAGGTCGCCGTCTGGTCGATCATTAGCCCGAACTTGCTAACGAAAGCACGGGAAGTATCGAACACGGCGTTCTTCAAATACACTTCGATCTTTTGGCCCCGATTGAACTGTGAGAGACGGTCTTCCCCGAACAGCGCATCCAAAGAGACAATCGTCCTCGGAATGTAGATCATCTGTTGCCCGTTGAACCCCAGGGATTCGATGGTTAGGCTTTCAATGAGGTCTTGCTCATTGCGCGACCCTACGGTGAGATAGGGATTGGGCTGACCGATGGATTGAATAGGCATTCCCCATTACCCCATCAAAAAGCCCAGAGGGGCTTGCTTGTTGCGGATTTCTTCTTCCAGATCCTTAATCTCCGCCATCCCTTCATCGTAGATTTCCTTACCGTTGAGGGTGACACCGCCGATGAGTTGCACTCCGGAGAACTTCTTCAGGTTAGCGCCCCATTGGCGCTTGAGCAGAGCGGTAGTGTATCGAATGAGCCACGGGTCCCCGTATGCACCGGCAAACTGATCCGGATCGATGAAAGTGTAACCCTTCACTACCACGTACTGCCCCGGCATAATATCGTACTGCCAGTTGATATCCAGGTACATCCGTTGGCTGTAACGGTTGAAGCGAAAGCGCACATGCCCGTTTAGCTCAATATCCAACAAGTCCAGGTACTGCATAGCCATCTTGTAGTAACCTAAGTCTACCGAACTCAAATTGAACAAGTCGTTTAGGCGCAACTGATATTGAATGTTGAATATGTCCTGCGAGTTATACCCTCCAGTCATACTTAACACCCGCGTCACCCCGAACATAGCAGGGGGCATAGTGATGTAGCCGTTTTGCGCGTCCCCGGGCGTATAAGCAACTACCGACGCACTGCCACCGTTGGTAAAGGTGAGGGTTTCACCCACTTCGAAGTTCTTCAGCGCCGGAGTAACCGAAACGGTTTGAATGATGTTAGCGCCGGAGGAACTGATAGTTGCTGTGGCGATTATGTTGGAAGTGGCGGATTTGAATTGAAACTGCGAAGTGGGCGTATCCAACGTTACCAAAGCCGAAACCGGTGCGCTCAATGTAAGCACTGCGGGTTGGATTTGGTAGGGGAAGTACATCTCTTCAGTCAAATCCCACAGATACAGCGAAGCGTAGTTTAGAGCCTCGGCTACGCGGTCGGAGATTTGGTCCGGGTCGAGGTCGATGTTAATAACGGGTGCACCCAACTGCCGCAAGCAGTAGTTGGCTAGATCGGTGGAGTTTTGGGGTAGGTTTGCTTGAAACATGACGCGGGGACCTTATGGTAGTCCTCTAGTTACTTTTCTAGAGACTTGTCTTTGTTTTGAACCGAAGTGATCTTTTCCGATACATCAGTAATGTCGATCCCGTCTTTTAACACCTTCAACACCAACCAAATCGGGAAGGTAAGGGTGTGAATGCCGTTGTCCTTACCCCGGTGGTGCTTGGAGCAGAGAATGAGAAGGTTTCGAATGTCGTCGGGGGTGGAGATGGGCGACGAGTCCTTGGCGCTGAACCCGTAGAAGTCGAGCAGTTTGAGCACCGCTTGCATCTTGGCTGGGTCTACGTCGGGCCACATGCTCCATTCAAAGATGTGGTGAGCTTCGAGGTCTTCCTTAGCGCCGCACGTCCAGCACCCATATCCACATTCATGAATGAGGTGGGAGCGGTTCTTTTCGAATTCTGGCGAGCCCGGTCCTCGCGGTTCATGACCAGGGACAATGATGACCTGTTCTACGTCGTCGCGCAGGACGTGCGGCTGCTCTACGGAGGAATTGGTAGGTTTTGTGTCTTCGGTCATAGGGTGCTCCATGGGCGAAAAAGGGGGCTAGAAAACCCGTTTATTTACAACGAGTTAGACTAGCCCTTTTTGCCAAAAGTCATCAACTTTTTGAAAAGAGTCCCTTCAGTGCCGACAGCGTTCGTTGCGCCAGCAAAATAGGTCCCGAGAGGATGCGCCCTAGCAATTCGGTAGGAGCCGAGGGTCCTTCCCATACACCCTCGGGGATGAACGCGCCTTCCTTGATGACGGTGTTCTTGGGGAATTCGGGTTTTGGGGCGTTTTCTACTGAGGTAGCCTTCACTGCCCACCAGTCCCAAGATAGATCGCGATTAGACGCATACGCGTAGGGCATCCAAAAGTACCCCTGCTGTCCCCAATCCGTCCCCCACGAGTTGCGGATGAGTAGGGATTGGGTGGCATCGTTATACCCCACGCACAGCACGGCGTGTCCGCCGAGGCTCTTTTCATTAGCCGCAGGCATCTTCAATACCCCCGACGATGCCATTTCCTCCGACTCCATATACGGATACACAGACATACCGATGACCACTGGCCAACCGGCAGCGAGGGAGCTTTTTAGGTCTTCGAGGGAATCGACGGAAGCGTAGTTGGTGATGAGGTCCCCTACTGCTTGGGTGTAGAGGATGGGACCGGGGTCGGCGTAAAGATGCGCCTCATCATAGGGCCACTCCGCCTCTACGGGAGCCCCGTATTGGGAGGTGGTACGGAGCCCCACGCTCAAAGTGGAACCGTCGTCTTGGTTAAGGCAGTTTTGCGCCTTGCGTTCATTGTAGTAAATGAACATGCGAGAAGGCATATAGGAGTGGTGATAGAACTGGATGGCCCCTGCGAGGGCGTTTGCCGTGCAGGAGTTGAACTGCTCTTGGTTGTAAGCCGGGGGTAGCTTAGAGCGTAAATCCACCGAGGTGGGAAGCTGAGCCACACCGAGTGTAGCCGGTCGGCAAAACTTCTCCGAACAAGCACGTTCCCCCTCATCCGAACGCTTTAGTCCGTATTGGCGAACGCCGAGCTTAGACCACTTCCCCCCGTACTTCTTACGCGGGGTGCGCTTAGGGCGCGGAGCGTCGGCGGACGGTTGGCTTGTAGGAGTTTGTTTTGAGGAATGAGGAAACGGCGTGGTATCCGTTTTGGTAGAGTGCTGTTTTTTGCGCATCGGTTAGTCTCGGGTTAAGGAATCCCAATCCGTCAGTTGCCACAGGGATGATATGAGCACCGGTAGCAACGGCTAAGTCGATGTGGGTATCTTCGTTAGCCGATAGGAGAATGTTGATGAGTTGCTTGGAGTAGGAGAACAGATCGAACTTGGTTAGATCGTTAGCCTTGTCGTCTACTTGAATACCGAAACGGGTGGTAGTGGTATCGGCGGTAAGCTTGTTAACCGGGATGTTGTTAATGACACCCCCATCTACCAGAACCACCCCGCCATCCATGTGAACCGGGGTCCATACGAACGGTACGGCGCTCGACGCTCTACATGCAAAAGCAAGTTGGGTATTGGGGTGGGTGGCCTTACTGAACTCGAATGCTTTGGCGTGAACTATGTCGGTAGACATAATGGTAACGGGGATCTTGCAGTTGGAGAAGGTTACATTTTCTCCAATTTGATCCATCAACCAGTTCAGAAGAACGTTCCCGTTGCAGTACCCATACCCCGAACCCAGGAGGGTCAGAGGGTTAAACCCCACAATCCCCGAAGGCAACGGTTTAAGCATGAGTTCAAACATCTGCGAAGAAGTTTTCCCCGCAGCAATCATCGCCGCAGCGATACTTCCACCGGAAGTACCCGCGACTTCCACAACGTTAAATCCGGCATCCGTAAAAGCGGCAAAAGCCCCGACGTGGATCGGGGCTAGAAAACCACTCCCGGAAAAGGCTACTCTAATGTTTTTGTTCATTTAGTTCCCCTTCTGGAAGGTGTGCGAGCGCGCGAGGGGCGAACCACCCCTCGCTACCCTACGGGGTCAAGCCCCTTGCTTGTTCATCGTGTTCCAGGCACTTTGTGCTTGCGTGATACCTGCTGCAACTTGCGTCCACATATCTTGCAGTTCTTGCGCGCTCATGGCGTTCGCAGCCTGCATTTGGGTGGCAGCTTGGATGAGTTGGAGCGCGACGGGCGCGAGCGCGGTAATCACAGCGCTTGCCGGGTTTGCCGCAGCGCTAGCACCTGCTGCCGCCACAACGGCAGTGATAATGCCGGGGACGATAGCCTTGATGGTGTTAACAGCGATGGCGGTCGGGTCGATGGTTACGGTAGCAGGAGCAGCAGGAGCGGCAACGCCGGGTTGAGTCACTTCAGACATTGTATTTTCTCCGTTGTCGGGTAATGGTGTAGGGGGAGCCGGGGTAGGTTCCGGCTCGGGGAAATCACTTGGAAACAGGAGCCGATGCAGCTTGCTTAGGAGCGATTGCATGCGCAGCCTCCAACACGCCTAGCTGAGCTACCGCAGCGGTAACTTCGGTCAGTGCCACGGTGGGGTCCGAGGGGATGGTCTTGGCATCGCAGATCGGGGTCACTTGGTTCGAAATCAGCGTGATCTGGTTGATTTCAGTCGGGCTCAGTTTGCCGGCAGCGCGTAGTTCAACAGCAGTGCTAAACGCGGCACCGTATCCGACGCAAGCTTGCGTGATGCGGACTTGCATGGTGTGTACGTCTACGGTAACTTGGTTGGTACCGGGGACCGTCGAGCACGCTCCAAGGCTCAGAGCCAGAGCAGCCGCCAGGGCTACAAAAAACTTCTTCATATGATTACATCCTTAAGTCGAGGGTGGCTCAATAGCCAAAATTGTAGTTATTGCGGGGAGGATTTGGATTTTGCAACGGGCTTGGTTGCCTTGGTAGCTTTGAGTTCGGCAACTTGCTCCCGCAGCGATTGCACTTCCTTCTCTAGTTCCCGGAACGCCTCCACAAACAAACCGCCGAGGTTTCCGTACTTGATAGAAAGGGTACGGTCGGGGTCGCTTCCTGTGGATACTACTTGGGGGACGTGAGGGAGGGTTTCTTGCGCCACTAGACCAATCTCGTGCTCACCGTGCATGTCGTAGCTCACACCGCGTAGCTTTAGGACCGTTTGAAGCGCGTTATCGAGGGTTTGGATATTAGTCTTGAGGCGTTGGTCGGAGGTCGTGGTAAAGTTGACAGCGGTATAGGAGTTTGCCGAGTTCAGCCCATTTGCAGTCGTGCAAGTGGCGGCATTTCCGCTAATGCTGATATTCCAAGTTCCCGACGCACCACCCCCGGTCAGAGTCGGAGCGTAGGTGTTGAAGTTGGACGCGGCGAGGACTTGGCTACCGCCCAAAGTCAGCGTAGCAAAGTTCGTTTGACTGGTGGTAGTGGAGTTGTTAGCGCTGGTAGCGGTAGCGGCATTCCCGGTAATGCTGATGCCCCAACTTCCCGACGCACCCCCACCGGTCAGAGTCGGCGCGTAGTTGTTCACCGTGGCAACCGTTATCACGTTGCTTCCGCCTACGGTAGCCGCAGAAAAAGTCCCCTGGTAGCTGTACTCGATACGCCATCCACTTCCAACCCACTTGATGAGAATGTAACTTCCGTAGGTCGCCGGAAGAACCACCGAGGTCCCCGTTCCGCCAGTGGGGAATTGGAACACGTTTGCGCCGCCACATTGGACCGTGACTGCGCCGTTCCCGTTACCTTCAATCCAAAAATACGTTCCCGCAGAGGGGGAAGTGGGAAGGGTAGCTGTCAGCCCGGCGTTTGAGCTAAAATAGGTTCCCGACTGGTTTTGGAGTAGAGTGGTGTTACTCGTCAAAGTAGCCTGAGCCAACAAAGGATTCAACGCGGTTGAACCGTTTTGAAGTTGTCCGAGGGAGACTGCTTGCGCCGAGGCGGTAGCAGTGGCTACTTGGAATGTCTGGTTAGGATTTCCTTGTTGAGCCAAACGAACCGTAGCTTCATTGGAGTACGCCGAAGGGCTACGGGAAAGCTTGATGCGACGGACGGCGCTGGCGGTGGTAATAGCGTTGGAGTACCCAAACTGAACCTGAACATAGGCGGTCGAAGTCGGAGCTACAAAGCTTCCCGATACATACGTCCAGTTTTGCCCAAAGACCACACTCAGGGGAGTGGAAGTGGAGAGTACCGTTCCCGAACTATTCAACCACACCAGTTGGACATAACCGCTTCCGGCAGTCATACCAGCGGTGTAAATCTCGCTTTGGAGATAGAACGTTTCTCCCGCTGCGCCCACTCCAATCGAGTTGGAAGTTTGGGAGAAGTTGGAAGACGTAGCCGCATTAGGAAGCGCCCAATAGCTTTCTCCGTCGATCACCGAAGGAGTGGCAGTTCCAGTCCAAAGGTAATTCCCCATCTCGGCGGACGAGTTGGGGAGGATGTTTGCCATGGACAACGGCGCGTAGTTCTGAACCGAACGAGTTTGAATGTCGTTGTTCAGATTCGTGAAGTTTGCATCTACCTGACTATTAGTCAGAGGTGCGCCGTTGGTCGCGCGGAGGACTAGAGTTGCCATTTACAGAGGGAGAGCTAGTGTTATGCGGTAGCCTTGGGAGGGGAGGTGTCCGGAACTGCCTTCGGTGTGCTAACCACAGCGGAGATGTGGCTTTGAATAGCGTTCGAAACCGCCGTTTTCACCGTGGGTCCGAGAACGTGGGTGCCTACCAAAGCCCCCAGCGCGTATTGGAGCCAAGTGATGTACTCTTTCATGTCTGCCCCATGGGCAAGCACGAGATACAGCCACACGCCGTAGATGATTACGCTGGAGAGGATTTTTGCGAGAAGCGACATGGTATCACCTTGAGCTAGGGCGCTTCGGAGAGAACCAAACATTTGGGTCAAGTAGCGCATGGTATGAAACGTAGTAAAGGATGAGAAGAGAAATCCACGGGTTCATTTCGAGTAAGCGGAAAGACAGTCGTTATACCATCCTAACACCGTTTCCATTTGGTGTGGGTTTTGCCCATAGTTATTCCCGGGGAAGCTTGCCCAGATGTTAGAGCAGCGCTGGACGGCGGATTCGATTTCTCCCGACTCGATAAGATCCACAGCCCCGCGTTCGCTAATCTGCCGCATGGCTATGAGATTTTGGGATAGGGGCTCGAAATCGCTCAGCCCGAGAATCTTACAGTAATCCTTCCAGTAGCGGAACAGAAGTTGGTAACGCCCTGCGGCGGTAGACTTCAGGAGGGGGTTTTCCCTAACAGTTACCAGGATTCCCGGGTGGCGGGAATAGTCGGTGAAAATGTGAGGTGAGTTAATGCCCTCCACAATCACATCAAACCCATCGTTCTTAGTCCAAGGACTGGTAGAAGTCCCCTCGCTACGGGCGATGAGGTCGAGGAAAGCAGCTACGCGGAGAGGCGTATTATAAGGTAGAAAGCTCAGATTCATTTTGTTTGGGTTGATTACGAACAGCTTTCAGCACATCGAACATAATCGTTTTGATCTGGCTAATGTCGGACTTCATGGCGTCGATTTCGGCGCGTTGTTGTTCTACGGTTGATTTGACGCGCTGTCGTTGTAGATACTCGGCAGTGTTCGTGTTAGTAACCACTCCTGTAGTAGGGTCCCTAAACAGGTTCGGATGGTCTTGAACTTCTAGGAGTTGCACCGCAGCCATTTCATACCTCATATTATCTTAGCTGGTAAAGATCAAGCGCAACGACGAGAGTTGCGGGACTTGAGCCTCGTTTTGTGCTTGGAGCACGATCTTGATTACCGCAGTATCGAATGCCGGTAGGTTAGTAACGGTGTAGGAACCATCTGCGAATCCATTACCCGAGTTAACCACCAAATTCGTATCCGGAGTAGCTTCCGTGTAGTCTTGTTGGGAGATGGAGGCTCCGGACGAACTTAGCGCCGTCTTGTAGAACACTCGAACATTTGCCCCCGGGAACAAGTTGTACCCGAACATAATGTGAAGGTTGTTAGCCGGGTTCGAGAACTTCAACGGCTTAGTTACATATTTCGAGTAAGTCGAAGATCCGTAAGGAATGGTTTCGTTGCTGGAAGCCGGGTAGTTGACCTTGTTTTGAACCGCCGTTACCGAGCAGCGACTAATGTCGATGACCGGGGAAAGGTTAGTGTCCGAGGTTTGCAGCGTAGCTTGGACCAAGAGGCTTTGCGCCCCACTCATCGAAGCAGTCGAGTTTGCAGCGCTCGCTACTACCTTGGTGTTGGGGAAGTAGGTGTTGGCGTGGTTAGTCAACGGCGTCCACGCAGTATCTACCACATAGGGGGTTTCCGAACCGTTGACCGACTTACCGCTGGTAGTCTTTACTGCGTAGGCAGTAGAGGTACCCGAGAAGTTGAGTTCCTGAATGTCCGGCATCAGCACGTCGTATTGGACGTTGCCGATGGCTTGAACTGAGCTTCCCCCGATGAGTCCGGTGGCGTTAGCCGACGCGCTCGCGGTGATCGTGAAGGTATCGGGAGTAACGCCCCCTACCACGAAAGTTCCGTTCAGCGCCGGCACCCCATTACCAGAAGCCGCCCCCGAAAGAGTCACGGTCGATCCGTTGAACAAACCGTGGCTGATCATCGACACCGTGACGGTCGAAGATCCGCTAGTCACGGAGAACGGATTGGTCGGGAGGGGTTGAGCAAGCGGGGCTTGAGCTTGGAAGTTGAAAGTGGAAGCGTTAGTGCTGAACTGCGCCGAGTACAGATTGAACTTCAGCGTGCTCGACATATTCGCTTGCCAAGTGCTAGAGTTCTTCGATTCGAACAGCACACCGGCATACGGAGTTTGCGACACGAATTGGCCGCTAGCCAAGTCTTGCGACCCCAGCGTTCCTACAAACACGTTGTAGGAGTTCGAATTGCTCATCACTCGGATAGCATATTCGGTGTTACCGTTGAGGTAAACCGGAGCGGGGAATTCGAATCGCGTTGCTACCGTGCCGTTCGCACTGGTTTGAATTGCGTTAGCCGGGAGGGTAACAGTGGAGTTGGGGACGATGGTCGAAGACGGGTAGCCATTTTCCATTGTTACCAATTGGACCGTTACGGGCACCGATGCGTCCGCAGTCGAGAAGAACAGGTCCACCCCAGTTACAAAGATCCCCGTGTTCTCGCTCACCAAGAAGCTTTGGCTCAGGGGGTCGTAATAGCCCAGGAGGCTAGCTTGTTGGGTAGCGGAGTTACTGTAAAGAGTTTGGTTTTGTGTAACTTGGGTTTGAACGATTTGCCCGGTAGTGGTAGCGGTGACGTTGTTTTGCTTGGTTTCCACAACCCCGCTAGCCGTGTATTGAGTCACGGCGTAGGAGTCGGCAGAAGTAGGAGAAGCACTGGTCGAGTCGTCGCTTAGCGCAACGTTGACCGTACCGCAGCGGAAAGCCTGAGCCGACGAGTTCGGGATCAACATCAACCCATAAGCGTTACCGTTGGAAGTGGTAACAAGGTTGGCGTTGGCAGCGTAGGAGTTCAGCACCACGCTAGCGCCGCTGATCGAACCGTTGATGGTTTCACCGGTCGAGAACGTCCCCTGTACGTTGACCACATACAATTCGTTGCGAGCGAGAGCGATGTTGTATTCTTGCGCCACTACCACGGCGGTAGCGCCCGAGGTTTGCCCCGTGATCACATCCCCCACACTCAGGAGGGTTACGTTG
>JAEHJW020007961.1_pt1 | contig 26197 bp, 24 predicted proteins | sample 9271431 | NCBI WGS metagenome assembly JAEHJW02 | reverse complement strand
CGGTTGCGGCAGCACCAGAAGCATCAGCTCCTACGTCCGAGTAGGTAAGGTTCCTGTCCACAGAAAGATCAAGAACGCTCGTGATCTTCCTGGTAGTGGGGACTCCACCTAGACCGGCAAGGGTAATAGCAGCAGCGGCCCCCGCAGGATCGGCTCCCACGTCAGAATACGTTAGGCCGTGAGCGGCAAACCCGTAGGTCGTCGCTCCCGTTGCTTTCAGAAAATTGCCAGTGGTAAGCCCACTGGCGGTATGGCCCGTTGTGTCAATAAGGGCGTGAGCAAGCGGGGTTCTGGCGTCAGTCAGTCTGGCGTCAGTGCTTGCAACGATCCCGCCGTGGGCTGTGGTGGTAAGTCCGGCGTGAGCGGTGAGGTTCCCCTGAACCGTTGCCGCAGCCCCGCTCACGTCTGCACCTACGTCCGAGGCTACGGCTCCGGTCTTACTGATCTTGGTCCAGGCAATTGCAGCCGCAGGATCAACGTCGGCATTCTTGATGGGAACGGTTACGCCCGTTGCAGACGTAACCGTCTCATCCTTGAAATAGACAGCCGATAGTAAGTCCCGCACCCTCGGCTGGATAGGCTTTGGAACATAGTCCAGCAGCCGAAGGAACGAGTCGCGCAGGGAGGGCATTACAGCACCGGGCAAACGACAAGAGAGAAGGTTCTGGCAGCGGTGGCCTGAACAACGGCGGTCGTCCCGTCGGCGGCGGTCAGGGTGAACTTCAAGTAACGCCAGCCAGGGAAGTTAACCCACGGGTCCATCGCAACCGCCCATGCGGCAGCCGTCGTGACCGGAGAACTGACCGCGCCTGTTGCATTATGCAACGGATAAAAGGTTGTTCCATCCATCGAAACCGACCAAACAGCGAGAGCCGTAGTGGCCTCAAGGGACGAGGGGGTAATGAGTCCGGTTGGCGTGAGGTTCCTGATGTCCACGGCATTCGACACCGAGGCGTCCTTGGCAACCGTCATCGTGATAGTCTGCTTTTCGTAACGAGAATCCATGTAGCCTCCTAGTGGGCGCTTCGGTACTTACGAATCAAAGACGCCCTGACCGGATCTCGGTAGGCGTCATAGATCATGCGGATCTTTTTCTTCTTCAGTTCGGGATTCCTAATGCCCTGCCATCCCTGCGTATCAACGAGTTTCCTTAGCCTGTTAGCAGCCTTGGCATCGGCCTGGGAAAAGAGCTTCATGTCCTGCTCAGTTAGGTCAACCTTCTTCCCGCCCGGCAGGGTCAGTTTCTCGGAAGCCTTTGATGGGACATACCCAAGGGCGTCAAACTCTCGCTCTAGGTTGGCCCCCGGCTTCGTTTCGGAGATGGGGAAGGGGCTGACAAGTCTTGCTGCAAGCGGGCCAGGACGCTGTACGGTAACTCCCGCCGTGGTTTCCTTTGGAGGGAGAAGCGTTGAAACACCAGGGATCTTAGCGGCCAGGGCGTCAGGGATGCCGAGCCTGAATCCAGTAGCCTCCGTCTGTCTGATGGTTGGGTCAATGGCCTGTGCAGCCTGCCCCAACAGAGAGGAGAACGGCATCGCCCCACCGATGTACCCCTTGGCCATTTGACCCGTGTACCTAAGGGGGTCGGAGAACAAGAGGAACATGTTTTCAAGCCCCTGAAGGAAGGTCTTATTGGTCAGGTTTGTGGCGATAGAGTTGATGACCTTGGCCGCGATGTCGTGCTTCTTGGTTTCGTCTTTCGTTTCAAGCATGTCGGCAACCATGCCCACAACCGACGAGAGTGGTTCAAGTCTCTGGTAAGAGACGTAGGTATCCCCAACCTTCATCGAATACGGCTGCCATCCTGTTGCTTGTTTGTTTCGGTTGAGGTTGTAGTCAGCGGGGCCGGAACCCGTTAAGACACCCGACTTCACCATCGCGGCGGTTGCCGTCATGATGATTCCGCCGACGATCTGCTTGGAAACCTCCTCTGCAACCTTGGCGCTATCCGTCCCCCTGAGGTTCCCCTTGGTGAGATGGTACAGAAGTCCAACCGGAGTCCTCTCAAGGGCAAAGGCCGCGATGTTCATGGGGGTTTTGATGAACGGGATGACGTACCGCAGGCCGGGCGTTGCATCTCTTAGGCCGGTAATCTTCCTCCCAACGGGGCCAAGTCCACGGGTGAAGGTCAGGTACTCGGCCTCGCCCCTAATGGCTTTCTGCATGGCTTCATAGAGGGCGGGGTTCTTTTCGGGGGTTGCAGAAAGGATCTCAGCAACCCGGTTAGTGAATGCCTTGCCAGTCAGCCCCTCGGAGACGGCCTTACTTGCTGCCCACCTATGAGCCTCCGTGGTTCCAACGATAACCTTGAAGAGGTTGTCAATAGCAGAAAGCATCCGGGTCGGGATTCTGATAATCTCGCCGGTCTTGCCCTTGATTGCTGGGACGCCATGCTCGTTGAACTTTCCACGGAAGTCCAGTTTGTCAGAGGAAAGGTCTTCCTTGAGTGAGGCAAGCCCCTTCTTAAGTCCCTCCATGAGTCCTGCCATGATCCCGTAGTTCGATAGAGAGCGGGGACGACCAGTAACGGCAGCTCGGGCAATGTCAACTCCCGTGGCAATGTTCCGCTCCAGAAGCCTTGTAGTAAGAGCCGTGGTGTTGCCAACGACGTTAGCCAGGTGGGTCTTTGGGCCAGACAAAATCCCGTTCACCCACACCTCGTAAATCTTGTCTCTGAGGGAGGGAGTCATTACGGAGATCGCAAGGTCACGAACGGCCTTGTGGTCCTCGGGGTCTACCCTCTTGAGGGCATCAATGAGATCCTTGTTTGCCCCCCGCTTCATGGCCTTCTTGAGAAGCCCCTTGAGAATGTCAAAGGATTCCTCATAGGTGGTCTTGGCAAACTGCGGGCCGGGCTTGAGGTTTGAATCTCCGTACTGCCTGAGAGCGCGAGCGATGTTCCTGCCCATTGTGGTTGGCAGAAGATCGGCAGCAAGAGCCGAAGCCTGCAAATCCTCAACCTGAGCCTTGAGGAGAGACGTGTCCCGGCCCTTGGCGGCAGCTTCCTCGTATTCGGCCCGCTTGGCCTTCAGTTCTCTAAGGGCGTCAAAGGCGTTCTGGCGAGACTTGGCAACGTACTTAGCAAGATCGCCACCAAACGACTCGTTGAACAACTGAACTTCTTGAATCGTCGTGCCCATTTCTTCGGCGAGACGGCGTTGCTCGGCAAGCGGGATGGCGGGCTTATCGCCATAAAACACTTTCCCGTCAACCTTCTGCTTCTTCCCGTAAGCATCTGGGTTCTTAGTGACCTGTGCAATCCTCTCCTGCTGCACGTCACTCGGCGTCCGAGGAATGTTAACCGGGTACGACGGGGGCTTCATCTTGGAAAGATCAGTCTGCCCAGAGAGGGCTTGCTGAACGTCGGCAAGAGGATTGCTCCCAGACTCAGAGCCAACCGGACGGATCTCGCCCGGGGTAATGAGCGTTCCGTCGCTCAGACGAACCATATCCTTGCCGGTGGTTGCATCCTTCCCGGCATAGGTTGCGTTGAAGACCTTCCCGGTCTTGGAGGCAACATACTGGACAGGATCACCGCGCTTGAACTGAGGAGTTTCACCAGTCGGTGAAACTGCCGGATTAGATGAAAGATCCGCCTCGTTGGCGGATAAAGACGTCAGCGGCGGAGTTTCTTTGGCTCCAAACGCGCGAAGAATGTCATCAGCAATCGCCTTAAGACTTGCAAGTTCGGCGTGGCTCAGCTCTGTTCCCCTTGCTTCTCCGCCGCCCATTACCAGCCGATTGGTTCCGAGACCAACCCCAGCCGGAAACACCTCTTCTTCTACGGCCCTGAGAAGCGCACTTCTCCCCTGAGCCGCGGCGCTTCGAAGCCTCGCCATAGAGGCATCAATCTGAGAAGACTCCTCTGGGGTTAGCTCCTCGTATGGGTATAAATTCTCCAGCGCCTTCCTGGCAGCTGCCTCATTGACGGGTAGAGCGGAGGGAGGCCCGGCAGGAACAGCACCAACTCTCGGCACTTGTCCCTGGTTGTCTAGGTTTTGTACCGACTGCGGCGCGGAGGAAGGCCCGGCAGGGAGTCCGGCTTTCGCAGGAGAGCCAGACAGCCCAGACCTTCGATATGCCCCAGGAACTTGCGGAGTATCTTCTGGATATAGGTGATTAAGCCAACGCTGGGCCTCATCAAGAACTTCCTGCGACGGAGCAAGCCCAGCCTCGTGATCCATCCTGAGTACGATCTTCGGGTTGTCCGCGTCACCGGCAAGCTCTGCGCTGATGTGAAACGCCGTTTCTGGACGATCGCCCATTTTTTCACTAAGATAATGGGTGATCCGATTGACAACCTCTCCTATGTTTCTCCACTCTTCTCTGCGCGGGTATAGACTTGGAGATGTTGATTCACCACTCTGGTCAACCTCTGCGATCTGACGAACGAGCCGGTCCCTTTCCTGCGGATCTTTGATGAGTGGCTCAAAACGCTTGGAGATTTCAGAAACGTTCGCGTTATTTTCGTTTCTCCACGCCTCGTCCCTTAGCCGATACAACTCGGCAATATGGGGTGGCATGGGCTGGTAATCCTCCCATCCCCTCAGTTGACTGGTGTAGGGATCGTTAGGATCAAAGAGCTTGATCGGGTTTCCGCCTGCCTTTTCGTAGGCGTCTAGGGCATCGTCTATTTGCTTCTGATAGAAGTCGTATCTTTGGCCGTGTGTCAATCCATCCGGGGCCATAACAACACGACCAGTTGTTACGACAGGTGCATTCGTGGTCCCTGCATTTTGGGCATTTTCTTTTCCTTCATATGCTTGAACATTTCCACTTGGGCTAACCGCTCCTGGGCCTTCTGCCGCGTTGGGTAGGGGCCGCCCATTGGCTTCCCCGACTCCGAGAGGACTTGGTAGCCCCCCTTGACCTTCCGAACCATTTTTACCTCCAAGCGTCTTCTCAAAGAACGCAACCTTCTCGGGAGAGAGCTTCTGCCCCAGAGGAGTGCCCTTGATCTTCGAGTAAATCTGCGCCAGCCATTGCTGGAACTTCTCAAAGATCCCCTGCATCTCAGGGCGAGGAGCCTTCCCTGTTGAAAGGAACGTCTCGTAATCGAATGTCGCCTGCTCTTGCTGCTTCATGCTCCAGCCCCCATTCTTCCGGGGGCCATAGATAGCCTCTGCCGCTGCCTGAATCTCGGGAGGGGCATTCTTGAGGAACACATGGAACGGCTCGTGCATGGCCGTCGAGAACTGGGCGTTCTCGAAGAACTTGATAACGGCCCGCCCGTCCTGAAGAAAGTTCACAACGCCCCTGGGCTGGATCTTTGGGACGACCTTAGCAATGGCTTGCTCTAGAGGAATCCCCTCCTTCTGAGCGATGGCAGCCGCTTCAGCCTGGAGCTTGGCGTGATCCGTCAAGTCTTTACCCTTGACAAGAGCCTCGGCCTCAAGCGGGGTTCCCCTGTTGATCGAGGCAAATAGACCATAGTAATCAGCCGGGGCGTTCCCAGTCCCCTCTCCCCATACCGCAGCATGAGCGTCCTGAACGGCCATGAGGGCGTCTAGCTGCTCGTCTGAGACGTTCTTTGGTAGCGCCCGCCTCATAGCAGCCACGAAGCCCTCTCGACTCATCCTGGGGGGCGCTACGGGGGTTTCTGTTACAGGAGGCTCGGGGATAACGGGGGCCTCGGGAACGGACGGCTTGACCTCACCGGCCCCGCTGACGATCTGATTCATAGCCGAATCAACGGGGGTTTGCGGCCCCTCTGCCGCGGGTGGCTCGGGTGGCGCCACAACCTCGGGACGGTTCTCGGGCTTAAGAAGGGCATCCTCCGCGGCCTTCTGCGCCCCCTTAAAATCTCCCTGCTCGAACCGATTCATTACTTCAACCTTGGATTCGTCGGGAATAGGGAGCTTGTCAGTGATCCTGATGGCGTTCTCGGGACTAACCTTCCCCCCGCCAAGAAGAGCCAAAATGCCCATAACAACGCCAGAGGAGGCAACGTCTCTCGGGGAAGCCCCAGATACCGCCGACATGGCCGCGCCAGCGGCCCCGGCAATAGGAGCCGATGCAACCTTAGGAAGTCCCTCCGTGGCCCCAAGGACGGAACCCATAACAGCGCCCTTGGCGGTATCCTTAGCCACTTCAGACATGGGTTTGCCGCTGCCAAAGGACCGAATCAAATCGACAAGCGCCATCCCCGCCGCACCTGGGACTCCGGCCTCCCCAGCCAAGAGATACGGGGCCATGTCCGCAGGGGCACGCAACGTCCCTTCAAGGACATCGAGGGGAACGGAGTTCTGCGTTGGGGGCAGCATGTCGTTACGAAGCCCCTGTGCCCAATCGCTTCCAGCCTGACGAAGTTTCTCAACCAATGACCCGCGGGCGGCTCCCTCTTGCGGAGTTTCGCCAGCAAGCCGCTGAATGGCCCCAGGAATAGACGTTAGAAAATCAGCAAGGCCAGCCGCCCCTCCATACAATGCCCTTTGGCCACGGATAAGGGCTTCCTCTGGACTGGGAAGGCTCATCCCCGGATACAGAGCAGACTCAAGCGGCTGCGTCGAAGTGAGGATGGTTTCAATCGGGGAGTGGTCCGCTTCGGCCGGGGTTCCAAACAGGACATTCTTCAGCGCATCTTGACGCACCTTGGGCAGCGTGCCAAAATCGGGTTGGCTTGAAATGTCTCGCCAGTAAAGTTCCTTGGCCTTCTGAATCTCGTCAGGGGTCGCTCCGTCTGCGAGAGCGGCTCTTTCGATTTCAGACCACGGAGGAAGATTCGAGTTCGGCATTGGTACCCCTTAGTGACTGCGAATTAGATCCTTGTACTTGGCCCAGGTTGCCCCACCTTGAGGAGCAGGCGGGGTCATGTCTTGCTGGCCATAGACCTTCCACGCAGCCCTGGTGTCTCCAGACGCCGCGAGTCTCCTGGCCTCGTCCCTGCGTGCCCGCCTCTGAGCGAAGTATTCCTCGGCCTTGGCGACGGCCTCGGGATCGGCACCCACAGACGAGCGGTACTTCTCAAGCAATGCCTCGTCCTTTTGGTCCTCGTTCCCAAGGTATGTCAGGAGGGCATCCGGGTTGTCGAATACCCCACGGCTCGCCTTCTCTGCCTCGGCCCCGTAATACTTGGCCTGCGCGAGTTTCAGTTGTTCGTCTGGCTTATTGCTCGCCAGCTTGTCCATCATCTGAAGCAACGACAATCCGGCACCAAGATCATACTGAGAGGGCATCTCCTCTGACGGGCCAATAAGATGCCCGTTGTAGGTGCTCTCCCCGCTCTTCGGGGTCAGGTACTTCATAATCAGCATCGGGAGAAGAGCCTTAGCCTGCTCCTCTGGTGTCGGCATAGCCCCCGTCCCGCCGTTTGCGCGGAACGAGGAAAGGGGATCAGAGGGAGCAGCCCAGTTGGGGGGCAACGAGAAGCCAGGATATCCAGCCATTAGTAACTCCACGGGGAGCGGAACTGCCCCAACATGTTCATAAACTGCGTCCACCAATTGCCCTGCTGACTCTCAAGGCCGCTCTGAATCCCGGCGGCCTGGAGGTTGTTTGAGTTGTTCAACGCCGCCCCCTGATAGCCAGCTTGCTGATTGGCCAGGAGAGACTGCATCATACGAGAAAGGGCATTCTCTTGAGACTGGTAGTTCCCTTGGGAATTCTGAAGAGCCGCCTGAAGAGCCTGCTGATTGGCCAAGGCTCCAGCCTGCGCTCCGGTTTGCTGATTGGCCATCTGGGCCTGGAGGTTCCCAGACTGATTAGCAAGAGCCGCCTGGAGCATTCTCGACCAACCGCTCTGGTCGGCGTTCTGATTTGCAATCGCGGCCTGGAGTCCGGCTCCCTGGTTCGCCAAGGCAGCCTGCATTGCCCTAGAAGCAGCAGACTCGTTGGCGCTGTACCCCGTCTGTTGGTTAGCCAGTGCCGCCTGCATCGCTCTCGCGGCCTGATTCTCGGCGGCAGTCAGCATGGTATTCTCGGTCAGAGAAGCAATGTCGTTGGCCGACTTCCTTGCAACCTGCCCAAGAGAATCGGTATATCCGGCCCCATTACCACCAGACATCAAGGTTCCCAACCTGCCAAACTTAGATGCCGCATTGGCAAACCCAGTGTCTTGCTGCTCGTTGATGAACGGCAATGCGGCTCTAACGCTCGCCATAGGATCAACGCCGAGGTTGGCAGCGTTAACCCTTTCCCAATCAACCGCACCGGGAGCCGTCACATTCTGGGCCGACACCTGACTCTTCGATGAATTGCCGAAGAAGTCCTTGGGATTGACATTCGTTGAATTGACAGATTGCCACGCATACGGTCTGGGGGCACTGACATTCTGCCACTGAGCCGCCCCAGGATTCTCAATATATGAAGGCGTGTACGGAGTCGTCCCGCGACCAAGAAAGCCCTGCGTCCCACCGAACGGATTGCTCCCCATGAGGGCACGCATCATGCTTGCAAGGGACTGGTTATACTGGTCCTGGTTCCATCCCCCCCCAGACGTAGGAAGGTTAACTCCATTAAAGATGTTTGCCATGCTTCCCCCGTACTTCGGGTTATTCATTCCACCGTTGAATTGTGTGCCTGGAGTGTAGAGAGCCATCAACCTGGACCAAATGGGTTCATGAAGCTACCGAAGTTCTGCTTCTCGTCTGCGGTTGCGGCTACCTTTGATTCCCCGCTCTGAAGCGCCGCAAGCTCAGCCTGAAGCTGCTGGAGCTTTTGCATATCGGCCTGACGCTCTTTCCCGTGCTCGGGGTCTTTCAGTAGAGCTTCCTCTTCCTTGGGAGACAGGTAGCGGTTGTAGAGTTTGTTTTGGAGGTTGGTGATTTCCTGCTGCTTGTCTCTGATCGCCTTGGCCAGATCAAAGGAGTCGGATGTCTTTGCAAGGCTTCCATACCAGTTCCCCAAGAAGTTCTTCTGCGGATCTGAATATTGATTCGACAGCATCCCCATGAGAGTGGAATAGTCAGGCATGGCTACATCCAGCTCTTGACAACCTTGTTCGATTCATTAGCCCAATCAGAAGCGGTTGGCTGCTTCTTCTGGGCATACGTCGGGGCATAGCTAGAAGAACCCGTTCCGGTATGCCTAGAGGCCGCCTCGCTCTTGCTCTCCCGCCACCTAGCCTCTGCTTCCTGCCGTGCCATGTTGTACTGGTTCATTAGGTTCATGTAAACCTGCGGGCCAAGACTGGAAAGGCTTTGTCCCGTAGATCCAAGCATGGACTGCGCCCATTGGTCAAACGGCATGAAGTTGAACACTTCATTGCCATACTGGTCCCGAGACGTAGGCCACTGGCCAGACCCCTGAAGTGACGGCATCTGGCCAATGAGGTTGCCGGTACTCACGGGCTGCGTGGACGCACCCATGTTGCTCGGAGAAGCGGGGAATGAGGCCGTGGCGTTCCAGTTGATCCCACTAAGAGAACCAAGCCCTCCGCCCTGCGGTTCCCCGAGGGAAGGATTCTGAACATTCGGGGGGGCCATGCGGTTCGACGCCGCCCCCATACTCGCGATGAAATTCATCAAAGACTTTGCATCAAACGCCATTGGTTTCTCCTCACGGCTTGTATTGCCGTGGCCCAGCGGGGATATGATTCACAACCCAACCAAGAACCTTCACGGTGTCACAGGACGAGGGATCGTTTCTCGGAATGACCACGACTCGTAACTGGAGCGTGTCCAAAACCGCATTAGCCGAGATAACCGTCTCTCCCTCTCCAGCCACAAGTTGTTTGGCTGGATGATGGGTTCCGACAAGAGTCGTGCTTGGATACCACTCAAGCCCTAGTGTCGTCGAGTCAAAGACGGACGTGACCCTTGAGTATCCTTCCGTGGTTTCGATGATGTCCCCAACCTTCATCCTGACGTACGGCTCGTTCTCCCAGTAGCAGTACACCGTCGCACCCAGTGTCGCACTCAGCGTGATTGTGTTCGTTCCGGTGATGGTCGGCGTAACCGGGGTGGTATCCACGTAATATCGCCCCTGGGTTGCAAGGCAGGGAGTCGTGTATGTAGCACTGGCCCCCGTCCCGGTCCCGATGGTCGTTGACCATGCGGTTCCAGTCCCCCTGCAAACATCTGTCTCAACGCTGATCGTTCCGGTTGAATCCCCGAGACTGAGCCATGCACTATCGTCTGAGGCTCGCATTTGGAGAATGGCATCGGGGGTTGTCCCAGAGGAACAGTACGTCAATACACCAACCTCCTTGAGGGAGGTCTTCTGTCCCTCTGGGACCAACCTAAGTTCACCCGATTCTATCGTTCCACCAAAACGTCTTGTGACAGTTGAAAGGTTCAGAAAGTGGTCATACCCGCGAATTGGATTCCCAAAGTCCAACAACCTGACCATGAGAAGCGAACTTGTGGGAGAAGGGCCATAACTGACAATCGTTCTGGTGTCTGCCATGCCTAACTCCCAACGACCGTTAGATTATCAGCGTAGGCGGAAAAGACTTGGGAACTCGGAGCATACCCAGCCACACCACACGCCCCAGAGGAATACCACGAATCAGTTACCTCAATATCCCATGTCGCAGGTTCCACCCCAGCAGACGCCCACGCCCTAACTTGGAGTAGCGTTCCGGTCAGCTTGAACCTGATCGTATATGCGGTATCTACGGCAATGGATTTTGCCACACGGGGCGAAATTAGATAGTCGCCACCATCGGGGTTGACAGCCCAGAGTGTAATTTGCTGGTTATCATTCGAGTTGTCGAGCGGGTTGGTCGTATTGGCCCCAATCCTCGCGTGATAGAACATCGGGATTCCATAAAGACCGAGTGCCGGCTGTATCCGTGCCGCCAAACCAATCACACAGCTTAGGCCAGAGTGACAGTAGAACTGTCCCGTGATGTCACAGTCGGTTAAAGTGCCTGGAGCGTCCCACTTCGTCACGTCAAATGCCTTGGCGGTAAGGTAAAGAGCCTTTGACCCGCCAAACGACTGAACGGTCTGATCGCTCGTCTGAGGAAGATACGAATAGAGGTTTGTCCAACCCGTAGGAGCAACACCAATGGTATCCGCCTCAAATGTCTCAGATAGTGGAGCGGCCGCGACCACAAATGCATCGCTAACCGCCGACGTTAACCCAGAGGAAGTCGCCGTAATGTTCTTGGTTCCTGCGGTGTCAACAGAGAGGTCGCTGAATGTTGCAATACCAGAAACCGTACTCTGCGTAAGGGTTCCTGACAGTATCCCGGTTCCAGTGGTCATCGCCAGGGTAACCGAAATCCCACTCTCGGCAGATAGGCTGCCTAGGCGATCTAGGAGTTGGACTGTAACCGCAGGGGAAATCACGACACCAGTGTTCGCGGCGGTGGGCTGTTGAACAAAGGCAAGAGAAACGGGTTCCTGCGGAGGAACCGGAGGAACAACCGCTGTGTCGTTCGGGGCCGTTTCTGCCGTCACAACACTTACAAGGCACCTCGGGTAGTTCGTCACCCCTCCGCTCGCATAGTCCGAAAGGCTCATGGTCGAGAACGATCCACTAATCGGATCAATGACGTACACGACATGAGGGGCCGTCGCGGTTGGCTTCATAGCTATGAGGCACTGAAGCCCCGAGTCCCACACCAATTGCCAAGGACCAGTGGAAGTAAAATCGTCGTACTCAGTGGCATCGAACCCCGTTCCAACAGGAGCAACCTGAATGCCATTGGTCGAGTAGAGCAGCCCATCCTTTTGAATGAAATAGATCACGTCGTTCGCAACGCAAGGATTGGAAAGGAGTTGGGCTGATTCGTCGATCCTGCGATACGAAATCGGGGCCGTAAGATCCCCAGTCGTGTCCATCGCGCCGATGCCCTTCGATTCAAAAGACACGAAGGTATGGCCGATGAACCTCAAGTCAATGATCTCACCCGAACCCGAGAGATCGCCAAAATACGAACCAGCCCCCGAGAAGTCATCGTAGGTACCGGGGGAAGTCATCCTGATCCGTCTTGGGTAATGGTTATAGACCTGGGCCGTACTGTCCCACTCCATCGTGTTCCCGAGCATGGTGTAGCCGTCACCAATGGCAAAACATGCCCCACGGTAGAGGTCTGAAACGGGCTTAAAGACGGCTCGGGCAGAGGTGACAACAGTAAGACCAGGGAGCGTCAAGGGAACGAGCTTGCTGGCCGTAAGAGCAAAGCAATAGCCGGAAACAAACCCGACACCAAGGAAGGCGTCCGTCGTCCCAGTAGTGGCCGCTTCCCACGTCACCCCGTCAATAGACTCGACGGCAACACCTCCAGCGCCAACAGCAACAAACCTGCCAAGGCCATAGGATACAGCCGCTAGATTGGCAGTCGTTCCGCTGGTCTGGACGGTCCACGTTCCTGCCCCGGCAGAGGTTAGGATCTTACCAGTCGCACCAACCGCACAGAGAAGCCCACTTCCGTCATAGGCGATGGCCCTGAGATTGTCAGTAACCCCGCTCGTCTCAGCGGCCCACGTAATCCCGTCAGTCGAGGAAAGGATTATCCCCGTGTCACCGACAGCGAAATACTTGGCCCCGTTCCACACGACTCCGTAGAGGTCTTTGTCTACACCCGCAACCCGCTCGGTCCATACCAGCTCGTCGGGAGATGTGAGGATGGTCGAGTCGCCACCCGTCGTATTACCGACGACGACAAAGAGGCTGTTCCCCCAGGTTGCCCCACGAAGGGTTGTAGTGACACCCGAGGTGCGCGTGTGCAGGCCCGGAGACGTTCCCGTAGCGCCCGTTGCAATCGTCCCCGTGTCGCCAACGGCCACGACCCTGTTGTTGCAGATTGCAACACCCCGGAAAGTGGGAGTTGAGGAGGGAAGACTTGAGGTGTCGCGATTCCAAGTGGAACCACTAGAACTTGCCCAAATAGCCCCGGCGTTAGCGACGACGTTGTATGTGGAGTTGTCGCCGCAACAGGCGGTTGGAGTCAGTGTCGTCCCCGGATTAACCTGAGTGAACGACGTCCCATTAGAAGAATAAAATACGGCGCCCCCCGCAACGTCAAGAACGATGAGGGTGGACGAACAGGCAACACCATACGACGTATATACCGCACTGCCACCGAATAAATCAAGAAATGCCCAGGAGACCCCATCGGTTGTAGAATATGCCCCATATTCTGGAGTTGCGACAAGGAACTTGTGTAGAATGTTTCCATCATAAACAACCTGGGACGGGGGGGTCCGCAAATAACCCTTGTACGTCCACGTAATTGCATCCGAGGACGTATAACACAGAGGGCCATCAAAGGCCATGTACAGACCCCCACCGTAGACTGTATGACTAAATGTCCTATTAGGAACGCCTCCGGTTGCCGTCCAGGTAACGCCATCTGTGGACTTAATGGTTGCGTGCCACGAGTTAGCCACGAACGCAGAACCGTCGTAGCAAATGGAGTCGATCTGCTCTGTTGGGGCGATTAGTCCGGAGAGAGAAACCTTTGTCCACGAGATTGCGTCGGTGGAATAGTAGATGCAGCCTTGACATCCAACAACAAATTTTCCACCACCGTAGGCACAACACGCGGGCCAATTGTTGAGAAAAGGTTCGTCCGCAGTTCCACCCTTATATGCGGTTGTCACACCGCCATCAACACTGACCAATATAGTGTAAGCGTTGCGTCCGGCTGCTACGATTATCCTCCCATCAGGAGAAACGGCGACAGATACGGCCTCTGTAGAAGGGAGTCCCCATCCAGACGTTGTTCTCTTTGTCCATTGTTGCCCATCCGCGGACGCATATATGCCCCCATCGGATAGTGAAGCGATGCCGAGAAATTCGGTTCCTGTGTATACGAGAGAGTAGAGCTGCGGGAAGGAGTTCTTGAGGTCAAGCGTTGTTCCGGTTCCCGAGGTCACAGTCCCCGTTCCAGCGGACTTCGACACCGAGTAGAACGGCCCCGAGATAGACCCTTCTGGGTAATCGGTCCCCTCGCTTGACGGGGACATGCCGTACAGGTACGTCGCCCCGAGGAAGTCAAAATGAACCGGGTACACGGCCCTGTCTGCATCATGGCAGCGAAGAAGCTCAAACGCCTTGGTCGTCAGACTCGGCATCGCGATCGAGGTCTTGAGCGTGGTGGCGTCGGTGACTTCTGAAACCCTGTACCAGTTCGTCCATGCTGATCCGGTATACCCGCGGATCAAGCACCCAACCCAGATCTTCTGATTCCACGCCTCGCCGCCCGTCCGCGTGACCGTCGTGCCCGAGGTCGTGATGGTCCCGACGCTAATCTTGTCGGCCATCATGGACACGCTGCCGTCAGCGGCCAAGGCGTATGGCCCGAAGCGGTTGATGTAGATGGTGCTCGTGTTGTCGGTGCCGGCCACGATGCCGTTCAGGAAGTCGTTCGCATCATACCCAGCGGCCCCAGTGAACGAACCCGTCATGCTGAACAGATCATCCCGGTAGCGGACAAGGTTCGGCCTCAGGGTCGGAACATAGTCCGAGCGGGACAGGTAGAAGTTGTCCAGCGTCCTCACCCCCGGAGGGCTAATATCCTTCCGGTGAAGGCGAGAGACAGCCGTCGCCTTGGCCAGCGAAAAGTAGCTCGTCTGTTTGGCCATTAGTACCTATTCCCCAGAGACATCTTGTGTTCGAGTTGGGTCTGGAACCTGCTGTCCTGATCCGAAAGCCTGAGAGTCTGAGCGGCCAACTGCTCGGCCTGCGCTCCAATCTGAATCCACGGAGCGGCGGCACTGGATTCCCCAAGGACCAAGAGAACCTTGCCAATGGCCTTGTTCAGCCACACCTCGTCCCACACACGAGGAAGCGTCTCTGAGGTTGGAGTAGGAAGAAGAACGAGATCGGTGGGGTCGGCCTGATAGTAGACCGTATAGACATCGCCTGAGGTCGCGGGGGTTGGAGAAAAGGACACCTGGGTTGCACTGGTGCAATACCAAGAGTCAGGAGGGCCGCTCGTGATGGTCCCCTTGCGAACCTCGTCAATCTGGTCGGTTTCCTTCAACTCTTGGCCGAGGTTATCCTTGACGATGAGAACCTTGGCGATGTTGGTGGGGGTGAGCGTGTAGGCGGCCTGGGACGCAACAGAGGTGACGGTCGTCGAGGAGATGAGCTGGGCTACCGTGTAACGGGAAAGGGTTTGCGCCCGCTCTTCATTCAGGATTCGGAGGATTCGGAGATCGGGGATACGAGTGGTGTCAGGCCCGCCAGCGGCGGTGCGAATCTCAGCAATGAAGTCAGACGCCGTTCTGCGAGCCATTCTTCCTCCGCGCCCTGCAACGAGGGCAGACAGTCACCGGGCCAGAAAGCTTGACGGGAAGCGGGATTTGCCTTGCCGCCCCACTCGTGGGGATAAACAGCCCCGGACAGGTTGCGTCCTCAAGAGACGCCCCAGCGAAGTACCAGTTGCCCGTCGTTGTGGCTTTGATATAGAACGAAACACTCGTCAGGCCGCTGTTGGGGAGGGTCCACCAAAGCATCTCATCCCCAGAGCAAACAGCCGTCTTTTGGGCATGGTCGGTGCCGTCGTTGTAGCCCAACTCAACGGTCATGGGCTGATAGTCAATGTGACTCTGGCCAACGGCCACAACACGAAAGCACAGATTCGACAGGGAGGACACGTCAACCGCTGAGGAGGTGATCTTACCGTTACCAGTCCAGGTCTGCTCCCCGGTCACAAGCCACGTCTCGTCAACGAGGGTCGTCGTATGCCGGTCGAAAGGGCCGTAGGAGATCAGTCCTGCGTTCACAGCCGTCGAGGTCCAGAACGAGGAGTTGTAATCGGACCAGAGGAGAAGGTTGTTCCCCGCCGGTTGCATCCATTCCCAGTTCTGCTTGACCAGCGCACTCTTGCGGGTCCATTCATGGCAGACCTGGCACCGGACCCGCGCCATCATGTCAGGCATAGAAACTCCAAAAGAGGGGGGACCGAAGTCCCCCCGTTAGAGTTGGATTACGCAGCCGCAACAGCCAAACCTGAGGTCAAGCCGGTCGGGACCGGAGCGCCGATCAGAACATTGGCGCTGGCGCAATACTTGGTGGAACCGAACGAGAGCGCACCAGTGTCGAGAACGAAATAGCCGCCCGGAGCCGCATTGATGCTGAACGCGGTCGTAAGGCCCGTCCCGACATTGGCGAAGATCGGGCTTCTGAAAACCCAAACGCCCGTGATCGAAGACGCCCCCGCGCTGAGGAAGAACTGCGCGGCACTGCCGGAGTTCATGATGAACTTGCAGTCAGTGAAGGAAACGTTGTCTACGCTGGTCGCGGGGATGATGTCCGAATTGGCATTGGTCCGGGCCTGGGAGGTCTGCCCGATGGTGCATCCAATGAACTTATGTCCCCCGCCGCCAGTAAACTTGATGGTATAGGCACCGGCATCGGCCGCAGAGGTAGCCCCCAGCATGGCCGCAATCTGGCAGTTAACGAAGGTGCAATTGGTGCCGGTAAGGACCAGCGCACCAGAGGCGGCGGTGTTCGAAGAGTTCGTCAAGTAGACGTTCTTGAACACGCACCCATCACCCGACAGGGCAATCCCCGCCGTCGAGACACCAGCCGCCATATCCACTCGGACGCGACCATCGCTGGCCCCGACCATGTGAACGTAGTCCTTACTCCAGGTCAGGATCGACTCAGAGGCACTAATGGCATACGAGGTCGCCCGAGGGATCAAGGCAATAACGTCGTTCTTGTTCGTGGTGCAGGCAACGTACGCGGCATTGACGGTCTTCTTGGCCTTGTCAGGCTCAAGTCCCGTGTTGCCGTCGTCGCCCAACTCGGAGTCAACATAGAAGATCCTGCCCCCAGCGTGAGCCAGTTCACCCAGCCCAATGCCGAGGGGGGTACCCATGATCGAGTGCCCCAGGTTCTTAACAGACATTCAGCCTCCAAAGAAACGGGGGGCCGAAGCCCCCCATCTCCATTCCCTTGTTTCGGTTAGCCCTGGTTCCCGGCAATATGGATGAAGTCCACAACCCCGTCACCGAACATCTGGAACCCAAAGATGTTCAGGCCCATGTTGCCCTCGGCCGGGAAGGACCGATGCTGCTCCTTCCAGAACCACTCGCGGAGGATGTCATCCTTGGCCCCCTGATACAGAACGAACCAGTTGGTGTTCGTAGTCAGGTGCAGGCACGGGATGCGCTTGACCCCCGAGAGGTAGGTCTTCAGGGTGTTCGGGTTGGCAATCGAACCATCCGGCTCAGCCGTGGCGTTCCAAATCTTCTGCACCATCGGCTCGTTGTTCGGGTGGTAGATGAGCGCAATCGGCTCTGCCGTGATCGGCATGCCCGACTGGGTCTTCAGGTTCACCATCCCGTGAGTCACCGCAGCCCAGAAGGTATCGAAATCCAGCGAAGCCTGCGTCAACTCGTTGAGAACCGTGTCGCCCGACTTCAAGGTATGGCTCTGGCAAAGAGCAACACCACTAGAAGCCACCGGGTCAACGTGGTACGCCGTGTTGAACGCATGGTTGAGGAACGCAGCGGCCTGTAGGTCGGCGGTATAACGGAGCGACCGGCCAACGGCCTTGCCAAGCTGGGGCACAAACTTGATGTACCGATCCGACTTGACAAGCTCTTCCGAAAGCTGAGAACCCTTGGTATACTTCGTCTGAGTAATCGAAATCTTACCAAGTTCCTTCAGCCCCTCAACCGAATAGTTGACCAATTCACCCGTCGCCACCGCACCGGTCAGACCGGCATAGGAGATGGTGTCAACAGTGAGCTGATCGGTGTTCTCTTCGGTGTAGATGGAAGGCCAATCCCACGAATACTCCTTGCCATCCGACATGAAGAACTTCTTGAACAGGTTGTTGCCAACATCGTTAGCGAACTGCTTGGTAATCATAGTCATGGCTCAATCCCCCCCTTACGCCGCGACGCTGCCCTGAGGCGTCGGGAACACGAAATACACGCGGCCGTTGACGGTACCGATGGGATCAAGCGGACCAATGATATTAGCCACATGATGATCGTGAGTGGCGGTGTCGATGATCCAACTGCCGCCCGCAGCAGCATCCGTGGTCAACGCGAACGAACAGTTTGCATTACCAGCAAACATGCTCGCCGCAAGGGTGCCGCTGATATAACCCTCGAAGACATCCCCCTGAACAATCGGGAACACCGGGAGGATGGTGTCCGTGGTACCCGTGGCATTAGCTCCAGCAAAACCAAACGGGGCACCGAAATTAGCGTCATGGGCACAGACGGTGATCTTGCCGCTCGCCAGATACACGAGGTCGCCAATCTTGAACGTCTGACCGGCAGCCTCAGGAAGATACATCGGCTCCCGAATCTCTCGTGCGGGAGACGAACGCCTAAAATACTTCGCCATTGTTTACTGCTCCTTTGGGGGTCGGCCCGGCCCTCTCTTGGCAACCTCCGTCTTTGTGACTGAAACCTCTTCGTAAACCGTAGAACCGCCTTCAGAGACAGTCTCGGTTTTCTTCGTCCCCTTGCCGATATGAGTGGCGTAATAGTCCTCGGCCACCTTGTTCCTCAAGGCCGTCTCCTGCTTTCCAAGCTCAATCGGACGGATGCACACGATCTTGTTCTTGTAGGCAAGAGCACCGAACTTGTCATTCATCTCCAAACGGCCAGGGACGTGCTTGTTCCAGTCTTCACGGAGGATGTCCTGAGAGAGAGGAATCCAGCCAACCTCCCTCTTTTGAGGCATGTGATCTTCGATCCAGAACCCGACCTGATAGCCGGGCAGCATCTTCTCAATCGCAAGCCTGATTACGTACATGGGATCGGCCCAGTCAGAACGAATAACCTTGTCCAACTGGGGCCACTGAACGCGCTTAAGTTTCTCTTCGTCAACAAGATACGCCATTACTCCACCTCCGGGTCTTCAATGGTCCACTCGTTCTGCGGGATGCCCCACTTCTTGAAGTACGCCGCCCGCTCGGGGCTGATCGTCTTCGCGTTTCTCTGTGGAGCAGCGGCAGTTGGACCACTCTCGACCTTGCCGCCCTTGAATGAAACAGACTGGGTATTGGGAACTGCCGCGATCCTCTTGACGTACTCAAGAGCAAGGTCTGCGGCATAGGGGTTCTTCAAGGTTTCCTTCGCCATCTGGTCGCCATTTCGTGCGGCCACACGGACGTTCGTGAAGAACTCCTGCATCATGTTGGCAACGGCGGGGTTCTTGTAGGCTTCATCCCGAGAAACCCTGGCAAGCTCTCGCTTCAAGGATTCCTCTGCCTGAGAAATCTCCCGCATTTGCCCTTCTTGATACATCCCAATAAGAGCCTGCTTGATCTGCGTCAGCGGGGCTTCAAGTTCAGCCTTCGCCTCGGCTTTCAAGGATTCCCGGTATCCCTCAGGATCAGCAATCACCGCATCCCAGTCCCATCGTTTCGGAGGGGTTGGGGGCGGCATCCACTGAGGCTGGGGCACGGGTTGCGGCGGTGGAGTCGGCAACGGCTTTTCAAACCACTCGGGGACGACAGGCGTCTCCGGTTCCGTTGGAGTTGCGGTTTCCGCCTTCTCCTCTGGTTTTTCCTCACCGACCTCTACGCTGGTGGGGGTAACTTCCTCTTCCATTCGATCTCCTTACTCTTCGGTTGCTTGGTTCAATACCATCACGATTTCGTCAAACGCCCTGGCCAGGAACGCTTCCTCTCTGAGTCTTGCGCCTTCCTGGGCTGGGTCACTGAGGAGCGCCCGCAGGTGGTTGTCCCGCTGGGCCAGGAGGAAGTCCATTAGGCGGGGCCACTGGGGGTGCGCCCGGAGGGCCGGGAGGCATTCCAGGCCCTCCCTGTCCACCAGAAAGTTGTTGAACTGCTTGCATGAGCTGCATGTTTTGCTGCTTGAGCTGTTCAATGACGCCTCCAAGTTGTTGTGCGGCAGCCATTGTTCCGCCGAACTGAGGGTTGATCTCAGCAGGCAGAGGTACGTTGAACGCCGACAGGAATCTCTTGCCGAACGCATAGTTGACATCAACCGCCTGCCCCAAGATCAAGGCAACCGGACTGCCCTGTTGGGCAGCAGTAACAGCCTGTGTCGCCATCTGAGCGGTCTGGGTGACGAACGGAATCCACTGTTGCATCAACCCGACCATCTCTTGCTTCCTGACCGACTCATTCATGTTGGCCGAGGAAGCCTTGGTTTCGATGATTAGGCCACCGTACAGAATCTCCGGGGTGATATGGATGGCGTCGAGCTGTGGAGCACCATCAACCGTTGGGTAGTAGGGAACCGACCCAGGGTAATGCTCGGAATACAGGAGAAGCCTCTTGTGAAAGACGTTCGCCAAGAACGCCCTCACCATCGCCAAGAACTCGTAAAGCGGCTGCTTCCCCTCCTCAACGAGCATCGTCTGCCCAGAGGCCGTAGGACGTTGGATCTGCTCGATGCCGAAGTTGTAGTCCGTGATCCCAGCAAGCTTTTGCGCGTGCGAGTATAGTTCAGAGGCAACCCCATCCAGGGCAGACATCGCCGCCGGATTCGACAGGTTAATCTGAACATACGAATCAGACGGTTTCGTAGAGAACTGAATGTTCTCGCCTGGGCGAAGTCTGCGCCCCTTGAGTTTCGAGACAACCAGGGGGTCAGAGAACCCGTGGCACGTCGCATTCCCAAGAGCCGCAGCCTCTAACTTCGCAATGAAGATGGCCGAGAGGGCGCGATGATACGGTTCAAGGTCGGCGCAAAGGCCTCCCTCACCAAAGAGCGAGTTGAGTGCCTTCCGGTAATGAAGGAAGGTATACGGGATCGGCTCATCATGGTGGTAGTTCTCGATAACCCGGTACAACGTCCCCTGCTGGTCGCAGTTGATAATCGCGTCGGGCCAGTCGCCATCAAGGCATACGCCGGGGTTAAGATACAACTCGTAATAGACGCCCTTGGGGTCAGGAACAATGCCCTTGGCGTCATTTTCTGCCTTCTCCGCACCCTCATCGGTCGAGGGGGCTTCCGTTCCCACCCACCCCTCGTTCTTGACCCGGTACTTGAACTGGGCCTCGGTCAGACGGAACCGCTCTCCGATCCACGCCGCGGTGTCCGCGGTCACGGCCTCCGAAGGAAAGACACAATCAGGGGTGTGGAGGATTCGGGAGACGATCTTTTCGCCAGATTCAATGGCAATCTCAACTTCCTCATAAGGAAACCGAGGAGATCCATCACCCTGCCACACCTTCGCCCGCTTGTTTCCCGACTCTGAGGAGCTTTTGGCCACGGAATACTTGTAGATTTGAGCATTCCTGACGGCCTGCCGAAGAAAGTCCTCAAGATCGAAGGAATCCGCATCGTAATCAAGGAATTCCTCGGTTTGCTTGGCCTGCTGTACCACTTCCTGCTGGTCAAGGACCGTTTCCCTGGGGGTGCAGATCATCACCTTGTCTTGCTGGAGGATGGTATTGACGATTCGAGGCTCTTGCTGGAAGGCAAGTTCCCTCGTCACGCCAATATCGAAGTCCGGTTGCCATGTTTCAGTCTTGTCGTCCCTCGAAAGACGGCCGGAATACTGCTTTGACCAGATTTCCCAACTCTCTTCGAGGTTCTTTCTCTCTCGGTAACAGCGAGTCAGCTCGTCCGCGATGTACTTTGAGAGTTTCCCCTGCTGTTCTGGCGTGAGGATCAGTTGCTTGACGGGAATTTCCATGCTTAGACCCTCACAATTTTCACCGTTCCGTCGTCCTGTTCAACGAGGGTGATTGGCTTTGGCAACTCAAGTTCGCCACACTCTGGGCAATCCGGACCAGTCAGGTAAACATTAAAGGCTCCGGTGAGTTCGTTCCTAACAATCGCATCGATGAAATGACCACCGGGAACGCGAAGAAGGGAGCCTAGAAGCTCCTCACTATATGTAAGACCTCCCCTGTATTTCATTCCACCCTCTTAAAGACCTCGATCCGGTCAGGCTTGCCGTTCTTGGTCTTGACTTCGATCCGAACAGAAGGGATGAGTTGGCACAAAGCCAATAGACAGGACTGGACTTCTGGGACAAGTTCCCTGAATTTGATGGTACTTTTGACCCCCACGAATACGTCACCCTCAAGGTTCTTGATGATTTCAATGGTTTCAGGACAACCAACGTCAAACCAATCGTCAAGAAACTCGTGCAGCTTCGATCTATCCATACGTCCTCGTTTTCAGGCCATAAACAGCCGGGAAATTGTCTTTCTTCTCGTGTTCGTCCCATGGAATGTCGTCAACCGATTCGTAATCGTTCTTGACGGCCCGCCAGAACTCCGTGTGCATGGCCAGGGAATCAAGTCTGTTAGGGTTCCGGCCAATGACTTGCCCCTTCGAGACGCGGAAATCCGTCAATTCCTTGAGCAATTTGGTCTGATCTCGACGGAAGTAAATCTGGTGGTTGGCGATGAACGGCTGAAGGCGTTCCCTAATCCTCGCCCCCTTCGATTCGTTGCCAGTTCCAATCATCTCGACGTTGAAATAGCACCCCCTGCGTACCATTTCGTCGTTGATCGGAAGAAGAAAGACGCTCTGGAGGGCGGCTCGCTCAATCCCAACCCGGTGAGGCTTCCAGTGTTCGTACAAGTCGAAGATTTTGGCGATCAACCCGGCAGGGAGAATCCTCTGTCCCCATTCCTCAAGGACAAAGATTAGTGCCCTCTGTTGGTCAAAGCCAACGACCGTAATGGCCGCTTCGTCAGAATTGGCCGATCCACCACCCGCCGGGTCCACACAAAGGGTTCGGTAGAGAGATTCGAGTCGGATTTCCATTAGTTAGGATCTCCGATCACCACCCCGCCCGCGGGGTCTTTGCCTGACTTACCCAGAACCAAGTCCCCTTGCCAGCCATAGAAGCGGAAGTCGTCGGACTTGAAAGGAATCATGTCCTCTTCAACCGGAAGGTTCTCGTACTGATGCGAGAACTCAAAGGGCGTCATGTCCTCGGTCTTGATGGTCTGCAACGCCTCTAAACTGAACTCTTCTGGCCAAAGAGGAGAGCCGTCCGCCTCAGGATGGGCGTATCCGACCGACTCCATGAAGTCGTGGTAGCGCTTGTCAACGTAGCATCCGAGAACGACCTTCTTGTAAGAGGGCTTGGAGAAAAGTTTCTCGTAGAACCCGCCCGGCCACCAAGTCCCAATGATGAGTCCGTCGTCGTCCTGGGGCTTGACAAACAAAGGAGCCATCCGGTCGATGAAGCGGATGGCTGACTCCATTTCAGCAGGGCTGTCCGCTGCGGAAGGACCAACTCCGTCGTCCACCTTGATGCAGGTGAAGTGGCCTCCAACGATGGTTGATCCGATCCCTCGGGCGGTAATCGTCGCCTCGGCATAGTTCCCCTTTCTGACAACCGTCAACTCCTGCTTGTTCCAGGGAACGAAATGCGGGTCGGGGACTAACTCGGGGAAGAAATGCTTGAAACGATCCCCGAGGATAACCGACTGGACAATGGCCAGAGTCTTCTGAGCCAAGTCAGCAGACGCATGAACAAACAACGTCCTCGATTCAGGGTTGTTGATGATCCTATGGACCGACTCCGCAACCCCGAAGAGCGATGTCTTCAGGTGCCCACGGGGAGTCATAATCAGGAAGCGATGATCCCCCGCCTTCCGCGCCCTCTCGTACCAATAACACAGGGGTCCATGCAACTTCGGGGAGAGCTTGTCAAACTGACAGAGGAACCTTCCCGTAGTGAAAAGGCTTGATTTACATGCCTTTACCACCTTGTCGTGGTTCCAGCCCTTTTCCTTGCAACTTTGGCATGCCATTAGTCTTCCAGCAATTCAACTTCTTCAGCATCAATGAATTCCTCGTAAGACTCCGCTTCCTTCGGGTCTATCGAGAACCCCGCCCCGGTTTGTTCATCGAATCCGGAACGCTTCAGAATCGCCTCGGCGGCTTTCACTTTCACCCCTGCTGCCGTATCGGCCCCTTTCATAACGTCACCGAGGGTATCGACGGCTGACGGCATGAGCCTGTTCAGCTTGTCCTGAGCACGAATAAGAGACGCAACCTGGCTCTGCTTGATCCGCTTCTGGAGGGCGGCAATCTCCTCCAAGTAGATGTTCTTGTATCGGTACTTGATCCGACCCAGTTTCTCAGCAGTCAGGCCAGGGAAATCAGGAAGCAGCTTCTCCGCAACAACCGAAAGCGGCCAGTCCTCCATGATCTCCAACTGAACAACCGCAGCCAGGAGAGGACGCCGCTTCTCCTCCAACTCCATCCGCCGCCTTGCCGCCGCCTTGGCGCGGTTCCTTTCAGCCTTGGCAAGAATGGCCTTCTGCTCCGAACTCAGGGTCTTCCCGTCCTTCTTGTTCAGAAGAGCCAGGAAGAGCGGGTTGGAATAGTCATTAGGCACAGCAACTCCAATCTCGGTTACTCATACGGTGGAGAAGTGAAACTAAGTTGATTAGAATGGCATATATACTAAAACGGAATATATCGAGGAGAGGGCCGAATCTTCCTATCGTCAGCCTTCGCCGTCGTGCCGGGCTTTTATCATGCTTCCTGGTACGGCTGTTTCCCTCTTTCCTCTTGCATAATGCAGCCCCAGAGCTTCTAGAATCCTAAGGTAAGGGTAAGACACCACCCATGCCCAGAAAGCCCAGCAGAAGGGCAAATAGAGGGGGTTACGGGGTAATCTGGACCAGAGGTGAAAAGGTTGCGCGTATTGGGAGGAAGGAATAACGTAGTTCGTGACGACGCCGGGGGAAAACGGGGGCCGGGCCTTCCGGGCGAGCGCCTATCTCCCGCCCCTAACCCCCGCTCCTAACCCCTGTCCGTGACTCTCAATCACGTACCCTATTGATCGTAAGCACAATAGCATCATCATCTTAGCGCGCACGATCGCGCGCGACTGACAGTCGAAGGTGTAAGTCGGGCGATGCTGGGCGACTGAATGGATCACGACGTGGGGATAGTGAGGTTTGGGTGATGCAAGTTGCAACATCATACGCTTAAACTAGAGTATTGCCTACCCTTTACCCGCTCCCTTTCATCCCCAGCTTCCATTATGCCTCTTCCTTATTGCACCCACGTCCGTTCAATTCGGCCCAACCTACCCTTACCCTCTCCATTATCGCCCGTCCTGGGCTCGATTAGGAGGTCGTTTTCGGGCGTGGCCCTTGACAGGCGCCCGCCGGGGACCGATATTGGCTCTAGGAGGACACGAGACAATGATCATCAACCAAGTAGGAGCACCGGGAAGTCTAGCAAGAGCAGAGCAGGACGGCTACATCATCCCCGGCTACTCTGCCGACTTTCAACGCATGCGCAATGCTCTTGAGGAGATCCGCCGCACTGTCTCGTTGTGGGTCGCGGCAGATAACATGGCCGGGCGCATTGACGCTATCGCACGGCAAGGACTCGGTGAAAGAGACTAGGAAAGGAAACAATAACATGCTCTCGACTCTCGCACGCGCACGCCTACTCGACCGCCTTGACCCTACGCCTTGCACTTGTGGTGCCGGGGATGACGCCATCCGGCATGACTCCTGCTGCGCTACCATGGTCGCTTGGGAAGAAAAGTTACGGCAGGCAAAGGATGAGCTTCGGCCAATCCGCCGGTGTAAGCTTGGGCAGGTAGTGTACCTTAGGTAGGGGGAGGAAACATGCGATATTACAAAAACGGCCCGGACTCCTTTACGGTTTCCTATACGGCGACCGACTCCGCCGCATTCTCGCACCGCTGGCCCTGTTCCACCGTTCGTGGGCACGGCTCATTTTCGTTTTCGCGCGGCGATCTTGTTGACGTGGAGGGTTCGGCTGCAGCAAACGATGGTAACGACTGGCGGGCATTTTCCGAAGACTGCCAAGCGTACGGCGAGCGCAAACACAACACACGCTAGTCTCACGGGGCGAGCCTCGCCGCCGGCGGGGCTTGTCGGGTGGTACTAGCAGCTAACCGCAGCACGAACGAAAGGAAAGGCAATGAGGACGACCCCCAGCGAAAAGGATGCGGCCCTCGCCAACCTGCGGGAAATGCTCCCGCCAAGCTCAACCGTCTACACGATTCTTCGTCACATCTCACGGTCTGGGATGCAACGGGAAATTAGCCTTGTCGTCATGCGCAATGGCGAGCCCCGCAATATTACCTACCTCGCTGCCCGAGTCCTCGACTACCGCATCGGCAAGCGCGACGGGCTCGTTGTCGGTGGATGCGGCATGGACATGGGCTTTCACATCGTCTCCAACCTAGGCTATGCGCTTTATCCGGACGGTTTCGGCTGCATCGGGGAGGACTGCCCCAGCAACGACCACAGTAACGGGGACCGCGATTACACGGCTCACGGAAGCATCGGCGGGTGCCATGAGCCGGTATGCACTTGTCACGACCCCTCGGCGTGGACAGACAACACCTACCCCAACGGCTGCTCGGCGTGCGGCTGCCACCGAATCTCTCA
>JAEHJW020007490.1_pt1 | contig 26202 bp, 39 predicted proteins | sample 9271431 | NCBI WGS metagenome assembly JAEHJW02 | reverse complement strand
CTCCGCATCCATAGACCGAAAAAACAAAAGATAAACCTAGTACGCGCCTAACTTTGCACGCTTTCCGCGCAAGAAAACGCGCCCTGTTTTTGCCTTCTGAAAATCTCTCCAGAATTCCCTTGAAAGATCGTGGCCGCTTCTGGTATTATTCTCGTGTGGCGAGGATGAGCCTCGCCGAAAAAAAGAGGGATACGAAAATGGCGAAGGGAGAAATCATGGCCGCCGCGAAGATCAACGATAAGGGGCTAGACTGGAGACATGTGCATCACATCGACGTGTGGCTGGATGACGTCGACCACATGTGGTGCGCCAGTGCAGTGTCCGCAGATGACGACGAGATGAGGTGTCTTGCGAGCGGGAAATCTCGCGATGACATTATGGCTGCTGCGTCGAAGATGTCCTCGGAGCACGATGTGGATGTGCGGCAAGTTTAATCAGACATGGTTTCCGGCCTGAATGAAGGTCAAAAAGGAGCCCGCCCATGAGCCTAGACGTAACCCTAACCAAGCCCGGATGCCCGCACTGTGGCGCATCCCCTGCCGGTTTCAGCGCCAACATCACGCACAACCTTGGTGAGATGGCTGATGCGGCCGGTATTTACGACCAGGTCTGGAGGCCAGAAGAAAACTACATCGAGTACGCGTACGAAATGATCCCGCATTTGCGCGCTGGTATTCGCGCGCTCAAGTCCGATCCCGCGCGCTTCAAAAGGTTTGATGCCGAGAACGGCTGGGGCACCTATGATCAGTTCGTTCCCTGGCTGGAAGCGTACCTTGAGGCGTGCGTGCGCATGCCCGAGGCCAAGGTCAAAGTGAGCCGCTGAAAGGAGCCGATCATGAGTAATGAGCGTGTTGAATGCACGTGTAATGCCTATGTGCGTTTTGGCACAAGGATATGCGTTTGCGGAGCGCGTAGGATTTTATCACGAGAAGAGGCTATTGCGGCCGGGTTTAATGTAGACAAAGGATCTCTCCGCGAAACCAGGCACGTAAGCAGCGCAGGGCGAAAGCGCGACCCTCGCTTGTCTTCGCTTCTTTCCTCTGGGATGGTAACTGCTTATCGCATGACTGATCGCGATTTTGAAGACAAAGATTGAAAGGAGCCGAAGCCCATGCAAAACATGACGCTGATGCAACTACTGTTGGAGCGCAAAGGATTGCAGGACGCCCATGATTGCAAATGTAATCAGGCAGAGCTGAAGGGTAAGAAATGCCCGCCCGTGCCCAAGAGAATAGCCGAGCTTGACGCGCTCATTAATCTTGCTCGGTATGAAGATTCAGTTGAGTTCGCCGTCTGTACCGCGCTTGATAACTACTACGCGACGCACCGCGAATCCGGCCCGTGCACGTGTTGTGAATCGTGCGCGTGTGCTGCCCGCGGCGAATCGTACGCGGAGCTGATCCGGTCGCGGCGCGAGGCGTGGATTGCGCGGGAACGTGAGCAGAATGGGCTTGCGCCGGAGAACGGAAACGGGTAGAGTGAATGTAGCGTCGCGGGCGTCCGCGATGAAACCAGGATAAGGAGATAGCCATGTTTGACATGTCAGGCGTTTCGTGCGTGGTTCGGAAGATCGACAGCGTAGAGGCCGAGCAGCTTTTGTCTACTGGTAAGAATCCGCGACCAACATTGCAACGGAAGGTAATCTCATATTCGTCGATCATGCGTCGCGGCGACTGGGGCCTCTCGGAAAGCGCTATCATTATCTCTGACGATGGGTCGTTGATGAACGGATTCCATAGGATGCAGGCGCTTATTGCATCGCAAACAACGCAGTTGTTCATTGTAGTAACTGGGGCTCCGCAGGCGATGCTTCGGTATATTGATGGCGGGAAATCTCGAACAGCCGTAGATATTATGCGGCTCGTCGGGAATTGCGACGGGATGGCCCAGTGGAAGGCCCTTCTACTTACGAGTATCACCCGGCTTTTCGCGTCGATGCCAAACGTGAACAGTACGCCAACAACCCAGGCCGATTTCCCGCGACTTTATCTGATCGTCAAAAAGCACGTTGATTTCGCCATGCAAGCGTGCACTTCTCGTAAGCGCGGATTTGCCGTTGCTCCCGTTCTTTGCGCAATAGCTCGCGCGCATGCATTCTGCGAACAAAGCGAAGAACAACTCCGCAGGCTTGAGTCATTCTGCGAAATGATTTTCCGCGCAGAACTAACATGCGTTCCAGCCGATGTTACATCCTTCGCCGCAAAACTCGACACGTTCCAGACAGATGGGAAATATGGCGGAGAAGCGCAAAAGGAAGTTTACAATATCGCATCTTGGGTACTTGCACATATTTGTTGCGGAGAACAATTGCCACGCGACAAGAAGGGTCTTGTTATGTGGACCAGAGCCGAAAAGGTGACAGACTGGATTCCGCTAACGGCAAATATGAGACTAAAGCTTTTGTCGCAGGAATTTAACTCTGTGTCAAGAAGCGGAGAAAAAAACAAAGAACTTCGCGAGAGCTACATTCCTGGTCTTGCGGGGAATTAAGATGTCTAAGAGCGATGCACTTTTCCCTGGCATTACAGTCGAATCAAAACGCGAATACTCTGCGGACTGGTATACTCCGCAGAGTATTTTTAAAGCACTAAATCTATCGTTCGATTTAGACCCGGCAAGCCCCGGAAAGGAAGTTGCGCCTTGGATTCCAGCGAAGAGGCATTTTACGATTCTTGAGGACGGAATGTCTAGGGCATGGTCTGGAGTGGTATGGATGAATCCTCCGTACGGAAAGCATACGGCAGAGTGGATGTATAGGTTCATGGATCACTGCAATGGGGTAGCTCTCGTGCAAGCTAGAACTGATACGCGATGGTTTCAGGCGTGCGCAAGGCGCTCTGGCGTCATATGCTTCATTAGTGGCAGAATACGTTTTGTTCGTGGCGTAGGCAGCGGAGAAAGTTCATGCGCGCCACTTGCGTCGGTTCTGTTTGCGTGCGGCGGGAAATGCGTTGATGCAGTTTGCAAGTCTAACCTTGGGTTTTGCGTAAGTCCGATTTAGGAGAACTCCATCGCCTCAACCCGATTAAGTAAAGCCGCGATACTTGAACGCCAGAATGGCGCAAAACGGAGGATCATATGGGCTCGCTGTATGCGCACGATTGGAAGCTACTTGGAGATGATCGGATACCACGCTGGCCATCCAAGATCGGCGAGAAGCGAAAGATCAGGGTGGACATATCGTCGTGGGTTGGAACTTCGGTTGGGGCGAAGCACGTCTACGCGAAGATCGAAGAAGAACCTAACCAGTGGTGGTCAGAGAGCGAAAATACGTGGGTGGAGTTGTCCTGTGACGCTGGACGTACTGGCTACACCATGCGCGGCGATGTGATGACCGAGAAAGAAGCCGTGGCGTTTTCCCTGTTCTGCATTGAGATGATCGCGGGGAAGCGTCGGACACACCACAAAGTCATGTGGACAGGGCCGGGGCGTCCGAAGTGGGCAGAACGTGGCGCGTTTTGATGCCGGTAAAGGCAATCTGAGTTCTCTCTACCCCGGCGCAAGACTAATCCCAGCGCCGCCCGCGTACCCGCGCTCGACCATCTGAATGGCCATGCCTAGGGCCGATGGGTAGTCATCGTGATGCCCCTCGCTCCCGTGAATGTCGTAGCGCTCTCCCCTGCGCTCGTACTCTAGCGTCTGCATCTCGCCTAGGAGCCCGTCAAAGCGCGCTGGAATGCTGAGTTTGTGCCCCTCAACGTAGATGGAGAATGACTGGTACAGGTCGCGCTTGCTGGCCAGCGTGAAAATGAAATGGCGCACATCCGGCATTGTCTTGCGGTAGAACTTGATAAACTCGTCCGCGCTGTGATGACCGCCGCCTGCGCCTGCCGTTGAATCTATAACGACAACGCGCGCGCGCCACTTCTTGCGCACCTTCGCCAATTGGAGCGCGGTTATTTCGTGCTTTTGCCGCAATGGCTCAGCGCCAGCATCGACAACCATTAGCGTCGGGTGCTCTAACACGACCCATTTCGTTGGGTCACTGAACCAGCCAAGGTCCGCAGCAAGGATGTATTGCCTGCCCTGGACCGGACCGGGCGGAGGTTCTCCGCGCGTGCACGCCTCAAGATCTTCTACAGAGAATACAGACGCCTTGTTCGCGGTCGGGATGCATTCGTACTCTTGGTTGTATACGACACGCGGAAGCTGTGCTTTTGCGTCTTCTAGATCCTGCAGCCCTTTCTCGCCTTGGTATGTGGGCCCGTCTTTGGCTGGAAATACGAAGGCCTTATAGCCAGGAATTGGCGTTTCGCGGTGCCACTCCTTGCCGTCAAACCGTAGACCTCCGCGTTCGCAGAAAATCTTATAGCGCCAATCCATGCCCCTAAACTGGCCGGCGACGAGGAGCGACCCGTGCCGATCTGAGATAAGTGGACGCATCGTGGCCCAAAACAAATCCTGATCGGACATGTCCTGCACCTCGTCCGGTATTACCTCGTCATAGCCCCATCCGCGCATACCCTCAGCGTTACCCCACGAGAAAAAGTCAACGGACGACCCGTTTATGAACTCGATCTTTGGCGTGGGCTGGAGCATCTTTGTTGCGACTATCGGCCGGCATGAATTTGTGATGGTCGAGAAAACTTGGCGGGATAGCTTATACGATGCGCCGACATAGGCCGTGCGAAAGCCTGGGCGCGTCATGGAGTGCATTACGATACGAGGAACGATGACGCCAAGTGTCTTGCCAAATCGTCTACCAGCAAACAGGCCGATATATCGCGCGGTGCAATTGACAACTTCTGCTTGTTTCGCGGTGCATGGAAGGCGGATATTCATGTGGATTCGGCGAGTTTGGCGACCCCAGAATCAATAGATTCTATGCGGACAATCTCTACCGTGTGCTGGCTGCCAGGGCCGCCGTCGTCGTGTTTCAGGTCTGCGAGTTCTGACAGGTCTTTGATCGCCTGGCGTTTCGCCGTAGTGGCGCGCTGGTTATCTGTCGTCGCGAGTTCGATCCAGTTGCGCATTCCTAGACTCATGTTCTTCATGTCGTCTTGGGTTAGTGTTCCCTCAAAGAATGCTCGCGCTATTTGCTTCGGCGTCTTCTTTCGAGGCTGGGCCGTGTCTATCGATATGATATTGTCCGGCATATGTTATGCTTTCAAGCGTTGGCGCGCTCCAGATCCTCAGGCGTGCCCACATCCGCCCACGCGCCAGGCTTCAGGTTGTAGATACCGACCTTGCCGCCGAACAGTTTTACGCGGTTAATGAGATCTGGCATGTCCTGGCGATGCGCGCTTGCCATCATTGCCGCGCGTACGATCCTGGATTCAAGCACGTACATTCCAGCGTTCACGGACACAGACGGGCGCTCTGTGATTACGTCAGCGCCCAGGCCAATCGCCCCGAACGGGAGCGTTTTCTGGACCGCGCACACGGTCGCGTCCACGAGTTGTTCAAGGTGATAGTCCAGCAACTCGGCAAAGTCCAGGCTCGTGTACAGGTCGCCATTTGAGACGACTAGCGGAAGCGGCTCAGGAAGAAGGCCAATACTGCCGGCCGTCCCAAGTTCGTCGCGCTCCACGAGGTATTCGATGTCCATCCCCTCGTACGCGCGCCCGTACCTGTCGCTGATCTTGGCGGCAAGGTAGCGCACGGCGACGAACACGCGACGGAACCCAGCAGAATGGTAGCGTTTTAGAATCCATTCTATCATGGGTCGGCCCTTGACCTTGAGCAATGGCTTAGGCGTGCTATCCGTGAGCGCGCCCATGCGCGAGCCGCGACCGCCAGCTAGGATGAAACCGTCGTAGTTCACCGATTGATTCCTTGTAAATTGGGGCTGGGTACTATCGCGCCCAGCACGCGAAGCGACGCCGCAGCGTCCGCAAATTGGCCCCTATTACTAGTCAAATCTTGCTATTCGACAATAAATTGGATATTTATTCCATTGACATCACTAGACTTAGACTTACAATAATTGTGGAAATACGATGTTTTGGACTATAGATAGGGAGGTATATGGGTAGACTTAAAGCCGTTTCTCGATCTATCCGCCGAACGCTTGGCTGCAACTCAGCCGGGCGCATGACTCCCACTGGCCGAATTGATTTGCCGAAGACGCTTAGGACGCACCGCGAGGACGATGAGAACGATTACCTTGGATCGCTACAGGTTATCGCAGACTCCTCGTGCGAGCCCCTTGATAGACTAATCGCCATAGAAGAAGCCGTATCAGCTGGTATAGACGAAAAGACGGCAAGAGAAGTCTTGGGGATGTGTACCTGATTGCCAGGGGAGCCCGCCGCGCGTCTCGCGCGTGTATGGTCGAGTCCTTGCGCGAGCGCGGCCCCTGGCGTGAGAGGTCCTTCGCGTAAGCCTTAGAGCGCGACTAGGGTAGAGGCCGGATAAAGACCGGAATCAAGGCCAGAATTTGATATCTGGGTTTGGCTTAGTCCCGCATGCTACGGGATCGGCCAGTAAAGTCTCGTAGCAATACGACACTACCCGGACATGGAGCGGTAGTTTAAGGCTAGGCTTAGCCGATGCCATCTAGAACCCGGGATGATGCCCCGGAAATGTAGGTTAAAATGCCAAACCCAGAGTATACAATCGCGCAAGTACAGGATCAGGCCGCCGGCCCGCTCATTCGCGAGCTGCAGCATTGCCATCCAGAGTACAGGCGCGATCTCCAGGACGAATACGAACTCTGGTACGACGGCGGGCACAAGTTCCGAGAGGCATTGGCAGGCGACGATGGAAAGTTCCTGTGCAAGCGCAGGGCTGATGACGAAATCATATCGCAGACGACCAACGCTATGGGTCGGTCCATGCGCCAGCAGACATATCGCGACCTGCGTAAAACACGGGCACAGTACACTAGCGAGATCGGGCGTATTATCAATTCGCTGGTCGCGTCCGCGCATAAGAACCCGTTGCGCATTGCCGCAGAAGGTAACGGCGCGGATTACTATAACTCTCTGAACAAAGACGTTGACGGAGCCGGAACAGACGCGAGCACGCAAGCCGCGCGCATCATGCGGGAAGGGCTGTTGCACCGCAGATCGTACCTAGGCGTATCATTCGCTGGAACAGCCCTTCCTGGGATGGATCTTGAACAGGCCCTGGACGCCGGCGTTCTCGACGCGCGCTTGATCCAGTACAGAGCTTGTTGCGTGATCGATTGGCACCGCGATGACAGTTGTCGGCTTGACATGGTCCGCATCCAGTGTTGCGAGGACGAGTACAAGTACGGCACCTGGGGCGATGTCGTAGCCCACGTGTGGCACTGGTACATTATCGACGACATGAACATTACCGAGTACATGTGCAGGCAGGAGGTCCAGAATGGTTCGATGCAGCCGCTGGACACGAGCAAGCCCGCGGTACTCGTTGGCTCAAAACCGCATGGTATGAAGTGCTGTCCCGTTCTCGAATGGGAATTCGGGCGCGATTACTGGGTTGCGGACAGGCTTGTAGAGGCGCAAAAGAAGCTGTTCAATTCGGAGGCCGACGAGGCTCATATCAGGTCGGAGGCCGCGCACCCGCAGCGATGGATGGCCGGGATGCCGATCCCTGCCACTGATAGCGATGGCAAGGTACTGGCTACGGCAGTTCACGGTATCGTCATGGAACAGGGCGGCTCATTCCACATTGACGGGCCAGCAGCCGATCAAGCGCAATGGCACTTCCTCGCCATCGAAGGTGAGCGCAAGAACATGTACGCGGCGATGGAGGCGCTGTACCTTGGGCAATCGCAACAGAGCCAAAATGCAAGGCAAGCTGCAGAGGCGAAAACCATCGATCGCGAAGATAGTACGCTCTTTATCGGTTTCGCGGCTGCGTCGCTATCTGAACTCTATGAGCGAGCACTTAGGCTAGTCCAGGACAAGCGCCAGGACTCGGCCGTTATCACGGTCGCTGGTATGGACAAGATCGACGGCAAGCCTTTGAAGGACGCCATTGCCGAGGCCACGTCTTTGGCCATGGTCCCGCGCATGCCCGAAGAGGCGATAGAGTACGTGGTCAAGCGCCTGGCCGCGAAGGCGTGCCAGGACGCGCCGCAAGAAGTACAGGACGAGATTGCAGAAGCTGAACTTCCGCCAGCGCCAGAGCCGGTCAAACCGGCTAGCGATGGCGTTCCCGTTGCAGGAAAGCCGATGACCGGCAGCGGTGTAGCCAAATCGGGAAAGATGGAGTCTGACGAATGACAGTCGAACCGATCCAAAGCCCGGGCGTTAACACGCCTGCGAGCGCGGCCCCTGCACCCGCGACACCAAATGCAGCGAACGCCACACCGACGGCGCAGCCAGAGCCGGTGAGTCGTGAAGAGTTTAAGAAGCTGGAAGGAATGGCTTATAAACTCGACCGTCTGATGGAAAACGTGACGAAGAGACTTGAGTCGGTCCAGCAACCGCAGCCCCCCGCGCAAGCGCCAGCTACGCCAGCCCCAAAATCTCCTGCAGGAGTTGAAGAGAGATTGGATAAGCTGACGCTAGAGCTTGAGCAAGAGCGAGCGGCGCGGAAAGAGGAGAAGCTGCAGATCGCGGTCATGGCCGCCGCCAGTAAAGCCGGCGTCGCGCCTGAGCGCATGGACTATCTTGACTACAAGTTGCGGCGTGCTCACGGTTCGGCGCTCTCTGCCGATGGTGTGCCCGATCCGTCTAACCCGTCCGCGCGAATCAGCATTGAAACGCTGGTTACTTCGCTCATGTCGACCACAGAAGGTGCCGTGTTCAAAGCCGCACCCGTAACAAGCTCGCTCCCGTCTGCCGCGCCAACGAAGACGCCAGACGGAAAGCGAATCTTCAAAGCCTCAGAGTTCGCGAAGATCCCTCCGGATATTCGCCAATCCGGGAACTATGAGCTAGTCGAAGGCTAGTTCCTGCTGAAAGTATAGCCCAATGGCTAATTCGTTTACGTTCATGATTCCGTACATCGATAAGATGATTCAGGAAGTGCCGTTTGAGAAGTTCGCGCCCCTGAAAACGTTCTCACAGGATTTGCTTCCTGACGGTGGTCTGACCGGTCGTATTCCTCGTGTCCCCCAAAAGACCGCGAGCGCCTACAGCGCCGTGATGTATCGGTCTTCGGGCGATTCTGGCACCGTGTCCGGTATCAACTTCCAGGTCGATCAGGTTTACGAGTCTAATTTCCATCTGAAGTACGACGAGGCACAGTCAATCGGTTCGCGCCGGGACGAGTTCATTGCCGCTCAGATTCAGCAGTGCGTACGCGCTGTCCTGAAGGCGATTGAGTCCGGTTTCTATGCGTCCGGCGTTGTGGGCTCGTACTACAAGCCTGGCGTGTCCAATATCGTTGGCACTGCCGGCACTACTCCGTTTGCTACTCCGTGGGCCGATTTCGTGAACGTGTCACAGGCCCTGGACCGCAACCTGACTCCTGACGACAACCGTGTCGGTATCGTTGACCCGGCTGCGTGGGCTGCCCTGATCGGTAGCACTGGCCTATTCCGGTTTGACGCGGCTGGTCCTGCGAATACGGTGGCTCTGCGGCAGGGGCGCGTTATCGACCTGTTCGGCATGATCACCCAGACCGATACGCTTGTTCCGACGTTCACCGCGAGCACGACCGGCGACACCGGCTACAACGTGATCTCTGGCGCGCTGGCTAGCGGAGCCGTCTACGGCCTCATGTTCCAGTCTGGTGGCGTGACTGGCGCTAAGGTCCCTGGCGATATCTTCTGGTTCAGCGGTCTTGATGGCGTGTCACATAGCGGGTACGGTCAGAGCTACGTCGTGACGACTGGCTGGGCTCCTGGCGAAACGGGTGCTGGCAACACGACCGGCTTGTACTTCTATCCTGCTCTGCGTGGTTCTGGTACGACTCTGGTCCAGGTTTCGTTCCTGACCGGAACTCGTCGGCAGAATATCTTCGGCTGGCGCGATGCTGCGCGGCTGATCATGCGCGACCCGAACCGGTCGATGGCTGGTCTGCCTCAGCTTGGCGAGCACTATCTGTACGTCGAGCCACGGACGCAGATCCCGCTTGACCTCGTGTTCTATCAGGGTGACGGCATGGTCACTATCGCTGTCAAGGCGATGTGGACGTGGGCGTTGCCGTGGCCGGAACGTATGTGCATCCTGGCCGGCTAGTAGCGTAGATGTCACAGGGGGCGCGCTCGCAATGGGCGCGTCCCCTTTCTAGGCAAACTTTCGAGGTATGCTCCATGCTCGACCCGCGCAACATCCCGGCCCTAGCAGTGATCGCGACCAAGCCCGTAATCATCCTGGGCAATGGTCCGCAGATTGATAGGCTACAGGCCAGTTTCTGGGATCGTCTCAATAAGATCCAGTTGCAGGCCGATAGCCAAGTCATTGTCGCGGGCGTGAATCGCATCGGGATTGCCGAGGCGTGTCTCAAGAACAGGTACAAGCCGGACATCATCGCGACCGTAGATAGGCCATTCTTCCGCACAAAGACGTCTAAGGACATGACGCAGGAGCAAGCCGCGCGCGCGATGGAGCGGGCCCGTAAACTGCGCGAGATGGCCCCGTTTAAAGTTTCGCACCCGAAGATTTACGAAGACTGGGAGGCGGACCAGAACAGGCTCGCGGACATGGAAGCGCGCCAAGACGCGGCCAAGGGCGCAGGAAAAGCCGAGGAAGTACCCACGGACGTGACGGCTGCGTTTGCGCGTTCGTTTGCTGCCTGCGCGGGCGTGTCAAAGCGCGTAGTCAGCGCGCAGGCGACTTGGTTCCTGCAACCGTCCATGCTCCCGAGCGACGTGGTTTTGAATCTGGACACGAGCCTGACCGGGCCGCCAGATCGCGCCAAGATGCAGTTCACTACTTCGGACTGGCTCGTTAACTGGTTCGCGCGCATTGGTTGCCGCAAGTTCTATTTCTACGGTATGTCCATGCGCGACGGGTTGCATTGTAAGACGCATGGGCTTGTTGAGGATGACGACTATTCCTGGACAGAGCCGCACAGGCAGTCAATCTGCTTCAAGACGTGGGACATCTTGCGCGATGGATTCCCCGGCATTCAGTTCTTCAACTGCGACCGCAAGAGCCTGTTCGTTGAGCGCGGCGTGATGCAGTACGGGACGCCGCCCGAACTCGATCCCGCGTTCGCGCTCATGTCCGACGCCGAATGCATCGCGCGGCGTGATGCGATTATGACGATTGCCGCGCGTGAGGTTGAGCCTGCGATTAGGCGTGCGAAAGAAGAAGCCGAGCTTGCGCGGTTGCAGAAGCTCATGGAAGCCGACAAGGCGAAGGCAGCAAGCTAATGGACAAGCCGACTAAACCCGGTCTCTACATCAAGGACGGGTGCCCGTGCCTTGTTGCTCTCGACCGTGGCACGCTCAAGGCATGTTGGATCGACGCGCATGGAGAATTCCAGAAGGCGCGCGTGTGGGATAAAGAACTCAAGGACGCGCGCTGGACCGCGTCAACGGAAAGCAAGTAACATGGCAGATTATGAAGTCAACCTTGGGTGCTGCCCGTACCGCACCATTTCGGTTCCTAGCGGAACCTCTGGGCAACTTAATGCCGTGCCCGGGCGCACGTATGAGATCGTCAACGTTGGTGAGTCTGGCAACACTGTCTATTTCAACATGACTGGTGGAACTGTCCAGTCTACGGGCACGACAGGAGCCTTCAATCAGCACGTTTTGGGAATCGGCGGTACGCTTGATTGGTTGCCCGATCCTGCACACCCATACATCGCGTTCATTACGCAAATCGGAACGTCCGTGCTTTCGGTCAAATGGAAAGGATCGTAACAAATGGGCGCACCTCCTAATACGTCTTCTCCGTGGCTCGTAAAGGGCATCCTGGCTATTCTAGGCATTACTGCAGTTGGTGCCGGAGTCTGGTACATGTCGTCCACGATGCAGCTTGCATCCACAACACAGATTAAGTGGTCTAGTACGACTGATCCGGCAGGCGCGGCCGACGTCGGAATTGTTCGCAACACGACGGCAGGCGTGCTTAAGGTCACGAACGGAAGCACTGCTCACGGAGTTTTGGAAGCTGGCAAAGACGGGATTGCAACTACATCTAGCGATGGAATTTTCTGTTCAAACGATACTGCCGCTGTAGTCGGAACTACCGTGCAGTATTCTCCGCGCATCCGCCAAAGGGCCCAGGTGTGGGATACGGACGGGAGCAACGACACCTTCGATTGGTGGACAGAAGTAGTCCCGGCGAGCGCATCTACGACGACCTCTTCGTTTTTCGTCAGATCTTCGAAAAACAGCGCAGCGGCAACTGACGTTCTTACCCTAACTAATACGGGTAGCGCACTTGTTAATAGTACTCTCACAGCAGGTAGTATGATATCCTCTACTTATATTCGGATGAACTCAAATGGACTGACCGCTGGAACAATGTCTTCGTCGGCTCCAAATCGAGTTGCATCCACTTGGCATCAATACACCTGGACCAACGCAATGGTCGTGGCTGCTGGTGACACCGTTACGACGTTTGACGTAACTGTGGCGACGTTGCCAGCGAAGACGCGCGTCATGCAAGCCTACATTGTCATCTCAACCGCAGCTACAAATATGGGCGCTGCAACACTCACGGCACAACTCGGTACAGACGCGACGTTCAGTAACTACCTCGCTGCTGGTAGCATGCTCGCTGCTGCGAATACCGTCTACGGCGATGCGAACGCGGAATGTGGCGCATCGCTCCCAGGTGGCGGGCTCTACGTTGGACACTTGCCTAGCTGGACGGCGACCACAGATGTCAAGGTCCGCTTCATCACTGATGGTGCTGGCGGAAAAGATTTGGCCGATGTGCTTACCTGCACCGGTTCGGTTTACCTGCTCACAGAAACCTTGCCGTGATTGATTCGATACTAGGAGAAATAGAATGTTGCGCTACGTACTGTTGATAGCTCTGCTTGGCGTTTCCAGTTGTCTATTCGCCGCCGACGAGGCTAGCGACGAAGCAGAATATGTTGCGTATCAGGACAAGCAACAAGCCATCCGCGTAGCGGTCGCAAAGCTGGATGCGTTGCAGGCCGACAAAGCGCGCTTACGCAATATCGTCGATGACGTAAAGGATCGACATCGAGGGCTCAACCCAGAGCAGGCCATGCGGGCTTGGCGCGTAGCCGTGCGCAGCATCTCCGACAAGGACGCGCGAATGTCTGCATACGTTGCCCTGCGTGGAGCCGATGCGTTCATTTCAGAACTGAAGGCGCGATACGCAACCAGCACTATTGCCGCTACGCAATCGGCTTTGAACGATGCAATATCGGCGGCGCAAGCTGAACTTGCTGCAGAACGGGCAAAATAAGATCGGAGACGGCTATGTTGCTTCGCGCGATTGCTGTATTGGCCTTATCTTTTGCGTGCCTTGCGCAAGAGCAACCAGCATCCGAGAAGGCCGCGACAGAGAGTCTGGCCAAGGAATGCGAGCGTCTAACCGCCAAATACCCGCTCAAGTTCAAGTTGATCGTGACGGTGATTACGAAGGACGCATACGGATTCTACACGCCCGCGTCCGCACTCGAAACGCGCCGGATCTACATCGTGGACAAGGGCGAGAAAGAGAACATTCGCACGCTCAGGCACGAATGGCGACACGCGGTCCAGGAACAAGAGGGCCGCAAGTTCGATGACGAAGAGGCGCGCAAGGCTGAAGACGAATGAAGCTCCCTAAATGGTTGCTGCCTATTCTTGTCCTGTCTTTGCTATCGTTCGCTACCTGGATCGTGATGAGCCACAGTGCGCAGGCGGCCACGAACGAGCGCCAGGACCAGGAAATGAAGGACGTCCGGCAAATTGTCTCGGAGATTCACGAGGACGTAAAGGAACTTCTCCAGCGCGTGCCTCGGAAACCGTAAAGGAGATGTACAATGGCTGAAGTTCTCAAGGCTTTGATCGGGACGCGAGGCGTGCAGTTGGTCGCGCGCTATGCGGGTATTGGGCTTGTCTGGCTTGCTGCCAAAGCGCAGGTCACGATGGAGCAGACGCAGATTGATGCCACGTCCACGGTGGTCGGTACGCTCGTGGCTGGCGGACTGTGTTTGCTAGTTGACCTGATCTCGCACAAGTTCCAGAAGAAGGACGAGACTAAGTAAATGCCTTGCCCTTGTGGTGATCCCGCCTGCGACATTAAGAGCGCGCAGGCCGAATACGAGAACAAACATGGAATCGTTCGCGGCTTGGCTTGGTACGTTCGTGGGGGCGGTACTGAAACAGTGCGCCCCGGTACTGGCGGACATTCTCGCGGAGGGCATAAAGCGTGCGTTCCAGAACACGGTCGAGGACAGCAAGGCTCCTAGCGGGCTCGCTGATTCTCTGCGCGCTCGCATTGCTGCCGGCGTGCGGGACCAGAACGTATCTGGTCAGCAAGGGAACTCCGGTCCAAATCCGTGAGCCCATTAAAGCGAAGGTTTGGGTATACGACAAGAACGGCGAACGAGTTGAATCTGAAGCGGTTCTACCCGTGGGCTGGTTCGCGATTGATGGTCCGGAAACGAAAACGAGTGAGTAAGTGCACGTGGCTTATGATGGCCGCCGGAGTTGCGCTCTTACTCGCGTCAATCGCGTTGGGGGCGCTTCTCTTGCTGCAAAGGATGTAACATGGCGGCGCGAGAATCGAACACGCTTGAGAAGTATTACTGCATGAAGTGCAAGGCCAGTTCATGGATGAGAGAACACAAAGAGAAGACGGGGGCGTATCCGGACGCGTGGAAGTGCATAGTCTGCGGGACGGTACATCGCCACCCGAAGCTGTGGAAGAAACCGCCGAAGACCGAAGAATAGGCTGTACGTGAAGGAAGAAAAAGAGCGCGCCAGTTGACGCGCCAAGCACTGAGGCAAAGACATGATCCCGCTCGCGCCTGCCGCCATTCGCCTGCATTGCAAGCACTGCCGCAAGGATGCATGGTTTCATTACAGGCCCGCGTTCGAGGGCGTTCACAATGGCAAATGGTCCCGCGTCAAGTCGCGCTGGATCTGCAAGGGCGAGCGCACATCGGACATGCACAAGACCGTATTGATTCCAGAAAGCGGGTGCTCGCGCTCGGTCGATTGCCAGGGCGCGGACGCGTACGATAAGTTTATGCGGGACTGGTTCAGATCCGCGAAGGGGTTCTAGTAATGGCCTTTACCGATTTCGGCACGCCCGCGATGATGACCCTGTTCGAGGTGCTTGAGGTGCCGTACGCGCAGGATTACCAATTGTGGCGTTTGACCAGGCAGGGGGACGGCGTCTACTCTGGCAACTCGCTGGACCTACCCGCGCTCACGAAGGCTTATAACCAGATCCTTACCATTGTCAGCGGCATGTCCGGTTCTGGCCTGGACCGACTCTCTGGCTGGCTTTCGGACTATGACGACCTTGGAAACGAGGACATAGAAATCCAAGGGGGCTCGCTAGGCGAGGGCGTGAACGGGATCAACTATTCGTCAAGGAACGAGCGCGAGAACATCGCGCGAAAGGTTCGTGTCGTCGTGCCATGCTATCGCGCGCACGAGTTGATTACCCGGCCTGGCGGAAGGACTATCAACTTTGTCTCTTAGCACTCTACAGGTCAAGGTTGCCAAGGTGTACACGCGCCTCGCCAAGAACAAAGGCGTGACGATCACGTATTCGCAGAAGGGCGAAACCGGGGTAACGATCTACGGCTTTTACGGGTCGCAGACGACGACGATGGACATGGAAGTTGGGCTGCAGGCAGACAAGCAAGAAGTCGTGTTCACGATCCCGTACCAGACTAATTGCACACTCGCGCCGCCACCTGATTCGATCTTCGACGTTACCGGCGATCAACCGTATTCGGTCGTGTCCTCAACACAGCTCGGGCACGGGACAACTCCCGCGGGCTGGCGCGTAGTAGCTACGTGTTCGGATGTGACGGTTAACAAGGTCTACTAATAAGCCAAAACAGGTCTATTGTGCGAGTTTTGGCCGCGTAAGAGTTCGATAAAGGGCGATTAATGGCCGGAATCGTTGACGTACGCAACGCGATTGTGGGCGCGCTCCAGGGGCTATCCGGTGAAAGCTGGTTCCTGGTTTCTGGTCGCGTCCGGTCTGGCTATGCACCGTACTCGCTCGCAAGCGGGACCGGGCTAATCTGCACGGGCACGACTGGCGGCTCTGGCGCGTTCGCGAATGTGGGACCAGGCGCGTGCGTGGATGACGACGAAGGCAACAGCAACCGATATCCAATGTTCGAGGTCCCGGTCGATGTCTGGTTTGCAATAGGCAAGGATTCAGGCACAAATCTATCCGGCGTGGTTTCGTTTGCGGACACGATTCGCAGGGCAATCCATACCGTGTTGAGTAAGGGCGGATGTACATACGATGCGCCAGAGGTGTTCCCTAATAATCTGGTCGCGATTTACCACTATCGCTTCGCTTGTAGAGGGCGCGGTTGCGGCTAAGGGTTAGCCAATGGCTGACACTCCATGCGATAATAGCTATAAGATCGTGTCTATCGCGCACGGCATCACGTACATGTACGACCCCCTGGGCGGCTCGTACGACGAAACCGTTGACTTCTTCGAGCACCGGCCCGGCACGCGCGTTAGTCCGGCGACGGCTATTAACTCATTCTCTGCTCGTGCCGTGGCAAGGTTCGGTTTGATGGCGACTCCGATTGTGCGCGGGACAACTGGCAATCTTGTGTTTATTGTCCAGCAAGTAGACAGGGGCGCGAACAACACCATTACCGCAGCCTCGATGATGGCCGGTGCCGCGTCCGTGTCCTTTGACGGTCAGCCGCACGAAGAGCGCCAGGAGTTTGTCTTCAACGCAGGCAATACAGAGAACTTCGCCCCGCTCACAATCTCGATTGGCTAGGCAGCCAGAGGTTACCCGTGTACGATGTGGTCTGGTATTCACCTTCCCGCAGGTCCGATGCCGAACGCGTGCTTAAGCGCTTATCGCTTGACGAGGCCGTGCGACGTGATTGTCCAGACCTTAACATGTCCTCAGACGGAATCCCAATCCCAGGCCAACTCGTAGCCGGCAAGTGCGTCTGTCGCAACTTCCTTGGCGCGTCCGATTGCATGCCGCTCGGCAATACGAGCAAGATTGCGGATTGGTGTACGCTTACGGACCACGGCGATGGCTTAGTCGGCGGTGAACTCAAGCCCGAATTCTGGCTATCCGCTGAACTCGCGCAGGCAGAAGAGATCGCCGTAGAGCGCGAGGAAATGCTGCGCGCGATGAAGCCCATGCCAGCCGGAAAGCTCTTTCGCGCGTGCATGGCCACGCTCTTTGCCTCGTTCGCGCTTGGCGTCGCGGTCCTATGCGCGATCCCGCGTTGTTTCAAAAAGAAGCACAAGCGCCAGATTAGATCGCTAGCCGAACTAGAAATCGAGTTCGCGCGCGTATTTGGAGCGATAAAGCGTGGCATCTAGTCGGCTACAGGCTGCGGCCAACCGCGTGCGCGGCGCGGCGCTGAAGATAAATCCTGAAGAGGACATACGAAAGCACAAGGTTCCTCCAAAGGTCTTGCATCAAGTCGGCGAGTGGGCCGCGAAAGAATGCACTCCGCTATGCAGGCGCTTTGTGAAACAGAACATGTCTTCGGCCGGAATCACGTCGCCCCACATTGCCGCAGCAGTTGACAGATCGGTAGCCTATTTTGACCCAAAGGGCGCGGTAAAGTTCAGGCTTGGCGGAGGGCTCGGTCGCAGGCCGAACGATGCTAGGCCAGAGGCATTATACATCCAGTTGGCGTCTCTTGATGCTGGCTGGGTTGCTGGCGGTAAGAGCATCAGCGCCGCGACAAAGCGCGTGATCAAAGAAGGCGCTGAAACGAAGACGAACGCTGGCGCGGTTACGGTAGTTCCAGGGCGCGACTTCTTTAAGTTCACGTCCGCTCAGAATGCAGACATTCGCAAACGGTTTCGTACATTGGTTGCAGCCGAACTGATGCGCAGAGGATACGGTAATGCCAGGGCCTAGCGCGAATGCAAACGTAGGCGTGGATATGCTCGGAATGGTCGCAGAGCCGACGCAGGCGCTTCGCAATCTACGGCGCGAAATCAAGGCGGCCGAAGCAGAACTCGCGGCGCTTGCGGCCAAAGGCGGCAAGGTTTCGGCGCAACAGACGAAGGTTCTGGATGAGTTGCGAACGAAAGAAGTGGCGCTTCAGAAGATCGCCAAGACGAAGCGCCAGGAGATGGAGAGGAACAAACGCGCTCTCGATATCGGGGAAATGACAAAGGCGGTAATCGGCGCGCAAAGCATCCGGAAATTACTGAATGGAGAACTCGACCCGCGAGACGCCATTAACATGGCCGTGTTCGCCGAAAGGCAAATAACCAAAGGCGTCCGAGAGATTGCTGGCGTAAAGGTAGCTAGGCAGACAAGGGGACTTTTGAAGGCGCTGCCATTCGTCGGAGAAGCAATTGCTTCTGTAATGGAAGGATGGGATAAGAAGCGCGAATTAGAGAAAAGCTCCGATGAAATAAACGCGCTAGCTAGGGCAGGAAAGATACCTCCGTCTGCGGCCAGGCTTTACTATGCTTCCTTGACAGAAGGCTGGTTTAACGATCCGCACAAGACGTCCGAGAATGCCCTTAATGCATCTCGACAACTATTGAATTTCAACGACAACGAAATGCGGAATGTCCTTGAATCTGTAACAATCCAGCGCGCAAGGCTTACAGATGATTCGCTTGGAGGAGTTGGTGGGCCAAGTGTTTCGTACGAGACCGAAAAGCTATCTGCCGCCGAAGTCCTTCGCGTTTACAACATGCGCTTGGATGCTATGCGCAAAAACGGCGAGATTGTGTCTAAGCGCAGGCAGGAAGAGGCGCTACATGATTCTATCGCTTCACTTCTGGAAGGCGACAAAGAGCGCGACCAGATTGCAGAAAAGCTCGTTGAGCAGATAAAGAAAAAGCTATTGGACAAGGGCGAAGACAACGAGAAATTCGTCAGGGAAAAGTTCAAGAAGGATGAGGAATTGCGCTCCCTTCAGGTAAGGGCTGCACGCCACTACGTTCCGGCGAGGATGGACTACTAATGGCCAGTTGCGCGATAGGATCTATCACATTCACGGACGGCACGTCGTTTACGTTCGCGACCACTGGCCGCTATTGTGATGAGGCCAGGCCCGGTGCGCGTGAGCGCGAAATCGAAGAGATATTCAGCAATGGCGTGGACGGTGGCGGCACGAAGGATTTCGGGTTCCGCGGCCAGGACATTACGGTCATGGTGCGCTACGTTGATAGTTCCGAGCAGAACATTATCACGGCCTGGAACACGGACACATCAGGGCTCGCGGCTCTTGGAGTGACCGGCGTCACGCACGGGACAAGCGACCTTGGCAAGTGCCGGATCATGGGCGAACGGTGCGCGCTTGCGCAGCCAAAGAGCGCCGGTATCACTAGCCGGTTTCACGCGAGCGCAATCATTGTACTTAGAAGGGTAAGATAATGCCTAGTTACAGCGGCAACTACACGAGCGGGACATTTGACCTGTGGCAGGGGCTTGAGCTGTTCCAGCCCGTTGCACCGTCCGCGTACAGGACCGGCGTGGCAGATGCCGCGTACTTTGGCAAGCAAGTCCAGGATAACGTGCTCGCGCTCGTGAAGTCAAGCGTCGGCTCACCTTGGTACGGGACCACGTTCGCATGTGCTTCTGGCCTTACCACTGGCCAGCCCGTGTACCTATCGGACGCGGACACGGTTGCGCTCGCGGCCGCGTCTGGATCTGGTACGTCTAAGGTCGTTGGCTTTGTTCGGGACAAGACATCGGCCGGCACCGGATGCTATCTCGCTCACTACTGGCGCGCGACCGGTCTAACGTGCACGACCGGTGCGACGATCTATCTCACGGATGCAGGCGGATACGCTACGACTCAGGGAACGTTCAAGCACACGATCGGCATCGGGATTGACACAACCGGTGCACTGCTATCGGCCAATCCATTGGACGCAACGCTATCGAGCCCTGATATTGGCGGCGCGCCAGTCGCCGTTGGAACTGGTAGCGGTGCGGATTCTGGCAGCGGAACTTTTGCGGCACGATACGATCACGTGCACGCGATGCGCACCGGGTACGATGATACGATCATCCCACTCCTGATCTTGAAATCTGGAGGCAGTTCTGATCCAACGCTCGAGACGATTGGGTCTGGTACTTCAGCCGTCAAACTGTATAAGTTCGCAACCGGTAATGAGCTATTTTTCTCCATTGAAACGCCGCACTCATACAAAGAAGGCTCGGACATCGAATGTCACTTGCACTATATGGGTTCTGGATCGACTGGCGGTACGGTCGTCTGGCAACTCGACCTACAAGCGCGCGCCATGACTGGAGTGTGGACATTCAGTGGAACGGGAGAACTGACGTTTACTGGTTCAGGTACACTAAATACTGGTGGAAAAGCGCAGTATCTCTCGTTCGGTTCAATCACTGGAACTAGTCTTGGCATCGATTCTCACATTGCTGGTAAACTATCCAGACAGGGTGGTACAACGACAACTGCTGTGTATGCTATGACTCTTGGGTTCCATTATCAGATGGATTCGTTTGGCTCATTGAACCAGACAAGCAAGACCTAAGGGACTCGCGAATGCTTTGGGGATTTCCTTGGTCCGTACCTTGGGGCGATCACGATGAAATGATCGCCGATCTGGATGCCGTCAACGCGTCCGACGGCGTGCGCGTAACGGTTATACCGGCTGCAAACTGCGGGCAATATTTTCGGCTGGTAGTAGATGGCATCGCCCAAGGAATCCCCGTATACATTCCAACCGGCGTATCCGCAGAAATAGTCGGCCTGTACGAGTCCACATCCTCGGGCCATATCGTGTCCGTTTGCCCACAAGGCGACTGGTCGAGTACGGACATTGACTACAGTGTGCAGACGCAGCCGTTCGCGAGCGGTCACGCGCGTTACTTCTACCTGACACTTGAGCCTACCGTGGCCTGTTTTACGCATGGAGACGGGGGCCAGCTTACGGGCTGGAGCATGACCGGTTTCGCTCGCTATGCGAATGTGGCACCGGTCAATTACCGAACCAACTGGGGGCGTGTGGAATGCACGCTCACGGACACGGCCGGAGTCCGGTCGGTTGTCCTGACCATTAACGGGTCAACGCTGGCGAGCGGAGATATTACCGGCGACGGTACGTGCACGGTCGCAGCCGTGGCAAGTGGCGTATCTGGTACCGTGACTGTAGCCTATACAGGAGACGTATCTGGTTCACTATACGTCGTCTGGCCGCAACGATACGCGGTTCACTATCAGGCTAGCGGCTGGACCGGTGCCGACTTCCCGCGCACGCCAAGCGCGTACATCTATGACGACGGAAGCACGAACACGGGCAAGTACCGATCTCCGGCGCTGGCCTCGGGCACGTGGTACGTCGTAGCCCATCAGGTGGACGATGCGCTTAACGAATCTACCGGGCTCATGTCTGGAGGCGCGACGATCACTATTCCAGGCACGCCCATGCCGTGTACTAGCATCGTCTATGTAACTGGCGACTATAGCAACACGCAAATATCGTGGAGCTTTGGCACGGGCGCAACTGGCGCAAACATTTTCGACTCGCTCAGTGGCGGATCGGGCATGGAACTATCCACGCCCACGTACACGACTGGAACGAGCGGGTACACGCTTACCGGATTGAGCGCGGGCTACTCCGGTAAGCGATACATCTTAGTGCGCGGCGTGGCCAACGGGTTTGACGACGGCAACGGCGTGCCGCTGGAGATTACCTATAGCGGCGGCAATGTCGTAATCCCGCCAGTGCCAGACGTCGGACTCGGGAACGACATCGAAGTATCTGGCCTGACCTTGCGCGTGCGCGCGACCGTAGACATTTCAAGCGCGTATTCGATTCCTACAGGCATCCAGCTATTCTTCTGGGAAACAACCGGGAGTATCAACCTGGCGTCTCCTATCGCGACCATTGCCGTTTCCACTGGCTCGGACAGAGTCGGCACGGACCTAGTCAAGACGTTGTCAGGAACAGCGCTGGCTAATGGCCAATACTACTATGCAGCACGCGCGGTGAATGGTAGCGCATACTCAGCAACCTATCCCACGCGCGGGCCCGTGCGCTTGACGACCGCGCAGCCTGCACAACCAGCGTCCATCACCGTTAGGGCCGGAGTGTGAGGGACTGGAATCGCCCTTACGTCCCGCGCGTTGACGCGAGACGCGCGCCCCTATGGATTCGCCCTACTATTCGCATTGGTGGAGGCACGGTCCAGGAATGGCCCGTGTCGGCTGGCCCGCTGGATGAACCTGCGGGCGGCACATTTTATACTGACTGGTGCGATATCACAGCAGGACCAATCGCTGGTGGCGACTTCGCCGTGCCCGATTTCGCGGCCGGCACCGATCCGAATGGAAGCGTGTACACGTGGATGGAGTTTGGCGCTGGCGGTAGCGCGTTCCTTACTGGCATCCTAATCGGCAAGGTCACGAGTTCGAGTTCGTATTCTGATGGAGCAATCGGCCGGACGGGTTCTGGATACGTGCTCGTGAACCTAACTAGCAATAGCCGAATAGCGCAGGTGCGGTGGAAGATCACGGGCGGGACAAGTCTGACGTGGGCGCTTGAAGCCGGCACGATTAAGAAGCTATGATCAATCTGCAATCCAGCCCGGTATCCGTCGTAAGGCCAATCGGCATCCCGGGGCGCGCGGTCGGAAGCTGGGAGCTTTCAGGGCTCGCCGGCGTTTCCGGCTCAGGAAACGAGACAGTATACACTCCCTACGGGTATCTGATCGGTACGCCGCCTGCGGGTAGCGGATTGTTCTCGATACCCGGCATTGAACTGTACACGGAATCTGGATCAAGCACGACCGCGTACGCGGAACTGTGGCGCGAGACGGGGACGATCACGGGCACGGGCGAGCTTAACGAGCAACAGATCGGGAGCGTATCGGCGTCCGCAATCGGCCTGACGGGGACCGGATATAACACATACAGTCTAGGCAACACGGGCATTACGACGGGCACGGTAGGGACGTTTTATAGCGCTTGGCAGGTCGTTGGAGGGACAGGGATTAGTGGGTTCACATTTGGTATCATTCTACAGAACTCATCCCTTGGCGCGACGTTCGCAGTTCCGTCAGGTACTATGGCATTTGCAGGTTCAATTTCTATTCAGCTTGCAAACTCTGGCTCTGGTGTAATTTCAGAGTATCAGTTGTGCAGCTACCAAGCGTCAACAACGCGCGACCCAGTTCTAGGCACGGGCCCGTCTTCGGCCACTGTTACGCAGGTATCTCCACCGTGTCTTGTAGTGAGCGCGCACGCCGGCAATATCTACCAATGCCGGTTGAAAATGGTAGTGTCTTCTTTCAGCGGGAACTATATCGGCGGCGGATACAGCGCAACATATCTAGGGTTTAGATGACATGGGACTTGCATACGTCGATTACACGCTGCCGTCCGTATCTACTGGATTCTCATTTTCGGTAGCTGGCACGCAGACTAGCGATAAAGTCGCGCTTGGTGCGACCATACCGATCCCGACGACTACGGGCGGCTGGTTTGCGTTCCCTGTCGTTAAGTTCACAACGTCGTATTCGCTGGCGGCAGGCTACGCTGAAACGTGGACTTTCGTTTGTGGGTGTACGCTATTTGATTCGGCCGATTTCTCGCGCCTGTCATTCGCGTCTACTTACATGCGCTCAAACTATATCGGCGACCTTCAAACGTACGCTGGCGCGGCCGACACGTATACGACTGGTCTAGCGAAGATCGGCGTGTACGTGACAGCGACGAAAGCGGGCACGCCTAGCCCAATGACCGTGAACGTGGCGACCGATGGCGGGTATCTGCGCGTAATGTGGCAGACCAGCTCGGGCTCTGTCCCGGGCGCGTCTGCGTATAAAGACCTTAGCGTGGCACTGCCCGCGGTACTCAACGGTGGCGCGGACGGCATCGAGATGAATCGTATTCGATACCGCGTTGTTGGCGCGAACGCGACCAGCGGCAAGTTCTATGGCCTTCCCATTGGCACGACCGTAAAGAAATACACGTAGGAGCGAACATGCCAGCTAATGCCGTCGTCCAAAGTCCTGCCGTGTCCTGGGACGAAATGGCCGTTGTCCTGCGCCCGTACATTACCCAAGACGGTACGCTAAAAGGTGGCCCGCACTGGTCCGCCGAAAAGATCGAGTGGAGTATCGGCGCGGACCCGTCCTCGTGTACATGCAAGATCCCTCTGCGCGACCTGGACGATATCGCGCCGGCGGTTGGAGCGGTCGCCAATTCGCCCGCGGCTGGCATGCGTCTTCTGGCCAGCGGACAAGTCAAACTTGCAATGGGTTCTGGCGATGGATCTGGCAATACAGTCTACAACGACATTGCCACAGTCTTTCGCGGGCTCGTGACTAAGATCGGGCACGAGTTTGGGCCCAAGTCTGACTTCGCGTTCGTGCGCCTTGAGGACGCGCGCTGGCTCCTGAAGCGCACGCCGATTATCGGACGGTGGGAGATTCAGGACGACCCGTCGCTCGGTCGCTACCCAACATACAGGCAGGGCTGGCCTTGTCACCCGAACGAGGGCGGCGAACCAAACGCGATCTACTCGAACGACTATGGTTGTTTCGTGTTCTGTTCGCCCAGGGTCGGCCTAAGCGCAGATGAAGTGCCGCCTAACTGGCAAGCCGGCAACCCGAACAAGGCCACTTGGTGGACTGACTACACGCTTATCGAATATCTGCGCATGGCGCTGACCACGTACCCATCGAAGACCGGTTCAACCGCGCCTCCGTACTCGATCCTTCCAGATGGTATTGTCTGGCCCGTTGGATTGCCTAGCCCGCTGAAGACGCTGGACATCGGGCACGCTCACGCCAAGGACATGAGCTACGACGGGATGAACGTCGCGGACGCGCTCAGCCAGATTTGCAAGCACGCTGGCGCGTATGATATCACCATGCTACCGTACGCGGAACAGCCGACGCTGGCCATTATCGAAACAAAGTACGGGTACGCGACTGCAGGTGTAACGCTCAACAGGCCGGATTCGTCCAATAACATTGCCGGAGCGAAGATCATCATCGGCGGCGAACTGTCTGAGGACGCGGACGAGTTCTATTCGAAAGTCACGGTCGCTGGCGCGCTCACGTTCGTTGAGCGGCGCATTGACTCAACAAGCTCTGGCCTGATGCCTGCATGGTCTGCGGCAACGTCTGGATCTGGTCTTGCATATTTCAACACCAAACTCGCAAGTGGCGCATCGTTCGACCAAGCCAAGCGCCTGACCTTTGCCGCGTTCCCTGATTGGCTCGGTGCGTGGAAGCTGAATCCTCAATACGATTTCAGGGTTGGAGTTGATGCACTTACGGGCACGTCGCAGGCCACGGTCAATCGCCCAATATTGGACAGGCTATTGACGTCGTACGTTGAAGGCACAGGCAATTCTGATCTATCAGACCGCAGCCAATGGCGGCGGCCGGTCTGGTTCGAGTTCAAGCACACGGGCGCGGATAGCTACGTGGTCACGTCAATCGGCGACGGTTTGCAAATCGACGCGCAAGGTACCATACGTATGTATGGCTTGCGTGAGGCCCAGACCGGAAACTCGTACTCAACCGAAGCCTTTTACTGCGACACGTCTGGCACAGGAACAGACATGCGTATTACATCGATCACGGGCTCGCTATTGCGCGTGACCGTAGCCATACCGTGTGACCACAGAATCACGGCCTCGTTCAAGCACCCATCGAACCCGGACGCGTGCGCTGTACCGGAACAGACTTTTGACGCAGAACGCGTCGAGTCTGGAGTAACGGGCGGGCACGCGTACCTGCTTGGCGCGCATGATGACGTGTTCTCGACCTTTGGCGCTGGCACATTCAGGCAGGAGTATCGAAGCTCGGGCTGGCCAATTCCAGAAAGCGTCACTGGCACGAATGCGTACACGCCTGAGGTAATTTGGCAGGACACGGGCAACATCAGCGGATCGGCTAAGCGCATGTCATACAAAATGTCGCGCATTAGGCGCGGCGGTTCGCTGATCGTGCCGAGGCTTAGCGCCAGCTTCTCACTAGGTCAAGCAGTGGCCGCTCTATCGTACTCTGGCGGAGCGTACCCGATTAAAAGCGTGATCACGAAGATTACTTGGAACAATACGCCAGGGACGCAGAGAACTGTACTGGATTTCTCGGCGTAGTATCCTGCCAAGTATGCTGCCAAAGTGGCAAGATAACTCCGGTTACCTTGAACCCTGCGCCGCTTTCCATCGAGCCAGCTTTTGATCCTCTTCGGCCAGTTGTCGGCACGAATCTTTGCGGCTGTTTTGCTCCGCTGATTCAAACTCCCAGCACTCAGTGC